>MJGMD1__coassemble_1964_pt1 | contig 28424 bp, 19 predicted proteins | sample MJGMD1__metabat2_low_PE_010 | metagenome-assembled genome bin MJGMD1 | reverse complement strand
CTTATATCATCTGGCGTGGAGCCTCTTACATAAGCTATCCTGCCGGAGGGGGTAGTCCGTATTATACGGCAATCAGGAAAAACGGCAAATGGTGGGCTCCCGTCAACGCTGGTGCTACCCGTGTGGCACAGGCTTATGACGGAAGGAACGCGGTGGTAGCCGGAACAGGGAATATCTACCAATGGGGACGTCGTGATGAGACGAATTATGGAGGTCCTACAGCTCCCGGTCCTACAGACAGTTACTATCCTGATAATCATATTTTTTATACAGGTGAATATTGGTGTAACTATATGCAGTCCTATGTGCCGCACCCTTGTCCATATGAATACCGTACGCCTCATATAGAGGAATTAGAGTCTATTGGGAATGCAACAGAATGGGATGGCAATGGTGGATTATTTAAAGTGAATGCAGATAATGGTTTCCCTCAACTTATCCTGCCTGCTGCAGGTTTCCGGGATCGCTATACCGGCTCGCCCAGAAATCTGGGTAGTAATGGCCTTTATTGGTCGGATTTCCAATATGAGAATGGTAGAGAATCCCGTTACATGAACTTCACCGACAATGTACAGACTTCGTATCCGGACGGTAAAGCGCATGGCATGTCCATCCGGTGTATAAGATGGTAATAGATATTATTGAGATTCCTGCTTAATCAACAGGGGACTATCTGAACAAAAAGTTGAAGATAGTCCCCTGTGCTATATGTTTATTCGTTTTCTTATTTGAGATTGTTTCTTATTAATCAATAAACGCATTTATTATACGATGCCAGTAATCCCATGCATATCCGGTAGAAGGGTGTTTTACGGCTATGGTCTTGATACGAGTATTGTCTGCCAAAAGGTAACTTCCATTCTTGATAGATTCTCCTTCTACGATTAAATCCTCATTCCACGCCCACCGCTTTCCTCCCGGCAAATAGTTCCAAAGACGATAGCCCCATACAATGATATATTCCGGTCGATAGGTATCCAATACTTCAAAGAAAGCAGTTCCGGCACGAACATAGTCTTCGTCATTCCCTTTTTCCCTGGCTTCCGTCATGGCTACCTGCAAATAATTATAGAACAGGACGGAATCCCATATTTCTCTTCTCTGTTCTTCGTCGGTGAACCTATTCACCAAAGAGCGTTCGAACTTGGTAAAAGTAGACATCCACCTTTCATAGTTGCCGTTCCGATAAAGGAACCGTTGCATTACATTCGTGGTGAAATTGCCACATTCCGCTTTATGGCAGGGCATTCCGCAATCGGTACACAACTCGTCACAGTAGTGGCTTTCTCCTAAAATGAGTATTCTCTTACCGAAAATTCCACCCGAATAATAGTTCTTGCCTGTGTAAGGCATAAAAAAAATGTGCTCCATTGTCATTCTATTTAAACTGCAACTTTAGGGAAGAGGCTTCCCTAATACTTGGGAAGCCTCTTCCCGGGGAGCGGGGATAATTTTAACAGGATATTGCCGGAAGCAGTCTGTTTTTATCGTACAATCTGATGTATCCGTATCGGTTTGTTTATGGCACTGATTTCAATTGTATCGGCTCCTTCAAATGCGGATTTGTCCAATTTGATATAATCGGCATAGCCGTAATAAAGGATATGCTCGCCTCCATCCGGTTCGGGGCTTGTGATGGAAATCATACTGTCGTTGTCACCGGAAAGATAGAATTCTATTTTATCCGTATCGTTACATTTCACATGGACTTTTTCGCCCGGTTCCAATACTTTGAAAGTACTCAGGTTCGAATCGTACATCATCAGTTCTTCGTTGACTTCCGGGGCTTCTTTCGTTTTGACACTGAAACTCAATACATACAACTGCATTTGTTTGTCCGAATTGTTGCGCATACGGATATAACGTGCTTTTGGGTCGATGGAGGTAACTGTCTCTTTTACATCTCCGGCAGGAATATCCTGCATGACCGTCCAGCTTTTGCCGTCGGCAGACCATTCGAATACACGTCCCGGTACATTACTTTTCGGCATATTGAAATTAAACGAGGCAGCCTCTTTCTGAATCTCCCATCCCAAACCGATATATTCGCCCGGTTCCACGCGGATAACTTCATACAGCGGGACATAAGCTATCTGGTTGTCATCGTCCGAATAAGGCTGATGTTTCAGTTGTTCCACATTGGTCAGGGTAGAAGCCATGCTCATATTCACTTCACTGGCGGGAGTTTCATCGCTGGCAAGCAAGTTGCGGCTGGTCTGGCGGTATAATTCGTGGATAAAAGGAGTCAGTACCAGCGAACCGGTCTTTACGCCTTTCTGGTACGGATTCTGGTTGAAGGTACGGTTTATTATCTTCATGCTGTCCAGTAAGGAGTTCAGGCGCAGATAGCGGTACCAGGTGGCGGATTTGTCTTTGCTGTACCAGGCATGCGCCATCAGTAAAGATTGTGTTCCGGCTTGACCTAATAACTGGAACTGTTGCAACCAGGGATTGATTTCTTTAATGAGGGCCATGTTTTTACTCCGGCTGTAAATCATATCCGGGGCAACGGTTATCTGGGTGAACAGGCTGCCCATGCGGTTTGCTGCCGTTTCGAGGAAAGAACCTTTCTTATAAGATGCAAGGAACGATTCGGCAGCCGCTTTATAACGGGCGGATTCTTCACGGCGGTACAGGTGCCCGTTTGGTCCCGGGTCGCTGTTGTTTTCACAGAAAGTACGGAATGCAATCGTGGCATTCGGCATGATATATTTGCAGGAGGCTTCGAATGCTTTTTCCGGGTCGTATGCAGACATATTCCATGTATATAACCCCACTCCGAATAAACCCACCTTGGAGGCTTCCGCCCGTTCCATCGGGTTGGCAACAAATCCGGTCATTGCATATGCCGCTTCCGTATCCAGTCCGTATGCCGGTCCCATCAACAGGTGGTCGCGGCAGTAGTCGTTGACCGGGAAATTCCACCATACGTAAGCCGGGCGACGGATGCGTTTGTTCACCCATTCCAGCCCTTCTTTGGTAATGTCGGCTATCACACGGTCGCCGGTCCACATAATCTGGACGGCCGGGTCGAGCTGTTCTCCCAGGATATCCAGATAATCGGTCGTAGCCCAGGCACGGTTGTACTCGGTCGGGCACATAATCAGCGGTTGGAGGTCCGGTTTCTTTTCGATAAATTCTTTCTGTATGTAATTCAAGAGGCCGGCTTGCTTTTCCGGTTTAGCACCTTCTCCCGAGATATCGTCAAAGAATACGGCGAAGGCACGTACGCCCAAATCATACATTTGCCCGAATTTGGTGATGATGTTCAAGCTGTCGGTCCGGTTCCATTGGATGTCTTGCCCCGGGTGGATGGCCCATACGAAATCGACCTTATTGCGTGCCGCTTCGGTGGTCAGCTCTTTGATTTGCTGCGCTTGTTCGGCGGGATAAGGCTCGCGCCAGTTCGGGGAGCTATGGTAAGGGTCGTCTTTCGGACCGTAAATATAGGTGTTCATTTTCAGTTTTCCGTAGAAGCGGAGTTGTTCCACGCGGTCGGCATGGCTCCACGGTTCGCCGTAAAATCCTTCTACAATGCCCCGGTGTGCTACGGATGGGTAATCCTTGATAGAGCAAAGGGGAAGGACACGGGTTCCTTTTTCACCGTAGCCGGATAACTGGTTGAGCGTTTGTGCTGCGTAAAACAAGGAACGGTCGTCTACGATTTCGATTGTAATCCCTTTTTGGGTGATAACGAGTGTATAGGCTCCCGAACGTTTCATTTCAGGGGTCTTTGCTTTTATTTTCTTTATCTCGAGGGGGAGGGTTTTGCCGGATTGGGCGAAAGGCAATGCTTTTTTCAGTAGTTTGACTGCATCCGGGTCGGGATTGCTGATACCGCGTAAGGCATATCCGCGTGTCGGGGTGTATTGTTGGCTGGAAATGATGATTTCCTGCGGTTCAGGATACAAATCCTGCGGCAATATTTGTGCCTGGGTGCTCATTGTGCCTATCAGCAGCAATGAGACGAGTAGATTTAGTGTTTTCATACGATATGTTTTTATCAATTGTTCAGGATAAATGGAGATGCGAGCGTGTCAAAAGCTATTACTGAACGCTGATGACGCAGAACACGCAGATTTGCGCAGACCCTGTTTTTCCAATAAATAATCTGCGTAAATCTGCGCTTTGTCTGCGTAGTCTGCGTTCCCTAATATAGACTTTTGACACATCCCTGGTTTATGTTATTTGTCATTCAAGGGTAAACATCAATACCTTGCTGTTTGTATTTCCCCATTCGGTAAGAAGGGTACGTAAAGCGGCATATTCGGCAGGGGTATAAAGCTGTTTGTTCAGTTGCAGGCTGCGGGTCACTTTAGCCGTCTTTCCGTCTTTCTGGACAGAGTAAACATATTTGCCGGCTGCATTGGCAATGGTTTTGTCGGTCGCCGGAGTACGTAAATCCATACCGGCAGGTATGGCTACGGTATACGTATATTGTTCGTTTACCAGACAGGGCATCAGCAGGTTTTCTTTGCGGACACTGTTCATCCGGCAGAAATAGCTGTTTGCAAGGGTGGAAGGAGCATCCGGCAGATTCACCAGCAGGTATCCGTTTTCTGCTTTCAGCGGTTGGCTGGAAGTGCTTTCTTTCTTGTTCTCGCTAAAATAAGGGAACTGTCCTTCGCCTGTGTCCGATGTGATTTTCGATTCGGCTTTATCCGGTGAAACGGTCATGCTTACCTGGTAGTTGATGTCTGTTTCCGGTGCATCGAACGTCAGCTTTTCTCCGGATGCCAGGCTGAAAGAAGGAACCAGGTTATGAATCCGTCCGGCTGTTACCCGTTGGGTCGATGTGGGCGAAAGCAGATAGCGTTTCCCGTCTGCATTGGCAACTACAAATAATTCGTTGATTGCATTTAAACCGCATCCCCGGTCTGCGTTTACACGGTAAAGGGCGGCAGGTTCGGCCTGTATGCCTGCGGCATTTAAAAGACCGTTCAGCAGGTTTGTTTTTTCGGCTACGGTTCCGTAGGCAGAGTTGATAACCAAGTCGGCAGGACGCAGGCGGAAACCTGTTTCAGACAGGGAGAGGCGGCTGTTACCCAAATCCTTCGTTACATAATTCATGATGGCTTGCAGCTTCTCCGTATCTGTAGTCTTACCTTCAGTAATACTTTCGGCAACCACTTCTATCTGGCTGTCATTCTTAGGATTAAATTGTTTGAATAAAGTCTGCAATGCTTCTTTTTCCGAAGGATAAGTCGTAGCTGTAAGGAAAGGGACATCTCCGTTCATGGCATAAACGAACAAATCGCGTGAAGCGGCCGGAAGGTTGCGCAGTGTCCATTGAATGGTCTTTGTGCCGTTGGCTACCTTTATTTCCGGTTTGGCTTTGTTGTATTGCATGGTATAGGATACCTGTTCGTTTTCCGGCACAACGATTGTATACGTATATTCCTTGACCGGAGAAGATTGCAGCAATTCATCATATATATCCAGAGCCGGCAAATAGCCCGGTTTGGAAAGAATGGAATAATCCAGATAGATGGTAGCGCCCAGTTCCAGCCCGGTATGGACTACAACCATTTCTTTCAGGTTGTTGTATGCCGGTGCATCGGCGGCATTGCGCGGCAACACTTCTACAAAGGCGTTGTCCGGTGTTTTAACGATATTGCCATCTTTCTGTTTGGTATAGGATGCATGGATTTTCAGTTCCTGGAATGCCGGGTTGTACACAATAAAGCTCTCTCCGTACGTACCGTTCATTGCGGTGTGTGTAAAGAGCGTCAGTTCCATATTGCAGCGGAACTCCTGGCTTCCGTCTGCGTTCAGGGTATAGGTCTTTGACAATTTCCCGTATTCGGCCTCCGAAGCCGCAAATGCCGATACCGTCACCAGCAGCAGGCACAACAGGAATGCGAATTTATTTATCTTATTAATCATTGTCTTTGTATTTTATATAGTTTCAGTAATCGGTAGTTCCTTTTCCGGTTCTATCGGTTACTTCTTGATAATTAAATAATCTCCGAAACTCTTATAAGCATTTACGGCGGAGCGGAAACCGTCCCAGTCGCCTGCTTCGTAAACGCGTTTCTTTAAGGCCAGTTTCTGGTGTAATACCACTTTATTGCCATCCTGGCGGAGCGTTCCTTCAAAGTCGGCGGCACCGCTTTGTTTATTGTCTGCCTTCGATTCGTTGACCAGTTTGTATCCGGCGGGAAGTTGGATGGTTTCGTCCAGTTCCACCAAACGGGAACAGCCGTCCTTGAATCCGTATTGGCGTGTTTCCAAATCCGTATTGATACGGAGGAAGCTCTTTACCTGGTTGTAGAGGTTATTCATTACCAACGGCTTGAAAAGCATTTCTTTTTCTCCCGGGAGAGCATATTCCGGTATTTCATAGCGGAAGGTCATCTTGATAGGAGCAGCCTGATAATTCTTCGGGTCTTTGCCATAATCGACGCTCAGCAGGCGTGCTTTGGGCGATACGGCAAGAAGCTGCGATTCCAGCATGTTCTGCCATTGTGATTGCCATCCGCGGGTAAACATGCCACGGATATTGCTGTCGGACTGCCCTTCGGCCGTGATGGTGAACTGTCCGGTCAATGTTCCCTTGTTATCCAGTTTATTGGTGGCGTTGATGCGTACATAGTGGTTTTCCGGGGCGGAAACCGGTGTCAGGCAAAGGTCCGAACCTTCGGGCACGCCCGGCAGGTAGTTTTGCTGTTGCTCGGCACTGCTCCACAGCTCGCGGCAGAAAGGCACCCAGGTCGGGTCGAGCGGCATATAAGTACCGTTGGACAGTTTTACGACAGCCACACAGTGGTTGAAATGGTCGGCTGGGATACTTTCCACGCGGCTGCCTGCCATAGTCATAGCCGGGTAGGCTTCGAAACCAGCCATGCGAAGGAAGGAAATCAGTGTTCCGGCAATGTCTTTACAAACACCGCAACGGTCTGTATAATTCATTTTCGTATTGTGCAGCGTATAACCTTCCCCTTTACCCATGGAGATACCGGAGTAGCGGATATTGTCGGCAACCCAGTGGGTCAGGACGGCTATCTTTTCCATTTCCGTCTTTTTGCCTTTTATCAGTTCGTCCACTTTCTTCTGTGCTTCAGGCAGTGGAGCAAAACTTCCGTAATCTTCGTTTACCTTGTTGAACCAAAGAGATTTATCCTGCCAGCGGGGAGTGGAAGACATCATCAGTTTGGGAGCTGCGTCGAACAGGTCTACCATATTCGGCTCGCGTTTGGTCGGCATGATGTCGTTGCTTATGAATGTATAGGCTTTCTTACCGTCTTCATAGCGCATGGAGGATGTGCAGTCTCCCTGATAGAACTGGAACTGCATGTCTTTTTCCATCGGGATGGAAACCTTGTACACTTTGCGCACGGTAGGTTCGGTAGCCCAGAACGGAACAATATCGTAGAACTGTCCGCGCATAGGGGGGATGAAACGGGATTCGTCGTCTCCGCCGTTTGCCAGCAGGGCATAGGTAAACCCTTTCTTGTTAATCTGGTAGTCGATAATGTCGCCGGGAGCCAGTTGCCCAACTTCAATCATAATCTGGCGTGCCCCCCAATAGATGGCGCGCGCCGGGGCTACATAGTCGCAAGCCTGGGTAACATCCAGGTTGATTACGTCTCCGTTTGCTTTGTACACGGTGACACGGTGGAACTCGGCATGAGCCGTAAGCGGGTCGTAATCGTATTTGATGATACGGTTGTCTACCGCCCCCTGGGGTGTCATGATTTTGATGACTTTGCATACGGCAAAGGAACCGGAACCGGTGGGTTGTACATGTACGGCTGTGCTGTCCAACAGGTTTACACAATCGTAACCGGCATAAACTTCCGGTTTTTGGAGTGTCGGGTCCGGTGCGAACCGGCAACTTTCCCCACTTTGCCCGTAAGCGGAAAGGGCAAGAAGGGATAAGGCTGTAATAGTAAGGTACTTCATATACGAGTGTTTTTAAATGATATTCAATTCTATCCTGCTTTGCGCCAAGGCCCGGCAGGCTTTCCGGTCTATTTTGCCACTGCCGGTCAGTGGGAGCGTTTCTACTTCGATAATGTATTTAGGGCGTTGGTATTTCGGCAATACGCTATCGATACGGGATTGAAGCCCGGCAGGCTCCACCTTCTTTTCTTTATCCTCTATCAACAACACGATTGCTTCTCCGAATTTGGGATGCGGAACAGATGTTATCGCAAATTTAACAGAAATAACGGGATGTAACGCTTCTTCTACGACTTCTGTCTGAATTTTTATGCCTCCGCTGTTGATTATGTTGTCTTTTCTGCCCAGAATACTGAAACTTCCATCCGGATGAAGGCGGGCGACATCATTTGTTCTCAGCACTTCATCGCAGACCAAAGGGGCTTTTATCACCAACGTATCCTCTTCCGACAAGGAAATGTCAACGGAAGGAAAAGGATGATATGCCGGAGAGGCCTCCGGGCCGTTCAGGCGACGAAGGGCGATATGCGAAAGTGTTTCCGTCATGCCGTAAGTGGAGTAGGCTGCATTCGGCAACTGCCGTATTTCATTTTCCAATGCCGCATCTATGGCTCCGCCTCCGATAATAAGAATATCCGTTTGGCAGAGCCGTTCCCGTTCTTCCGGATTCCGGAGGGTATTGTAGACCTGCATCGGTATCATAGCGGCAAAACGAAGCGGTTCGCTTACGTCTGCCAGCGGATGACCGGACGGTTGGCGTACAATCAGGTTCAATCCGGCATAGAGGGAGCGCACTACCATCATTTTTCCGGCAATATATTGCAGGGGCATACAGAGCAGGGCGTTATCGCCTTTCTTTAGTCCTAAATATTCGCAGGTGATGCGGGCGCTCTGCCACATCTGTTCTTTACGAACCGTCAGTTGTTTGGGTGTTCCGGTCGAACCGGAGGTTTGTACTTGAATATAGGGTGAAGGATCTTCCCATTCGGCAAGGAATGTTTTTAAATCTTCTTCTATTGTTTGCATATGACTCTGAAGGTTACGGATTATACCATAAGCAGTCTTTCCGGATACTGAGGGGCATTTCTATATTATCGGTGAAAAGCGCACCGGTACCCAGCCCTTGTGGCAGCGGATTATCGAATGTGGCACACCATTGCGCAATGGCATTCAGCCCGATATTGGATTCGAGCGCCGACGTTATCCACCAACCGATATGCTGCTTTTCGGCTTCCGCTATCCATTCGTTTCCCCCGTTGATGCCTCCATGCAGCGACGGTTTCAGGATAATGTATTGAGGACGGATTGTGGCAAGCAGCTTCTTTTTATCTGCCGGGTTATTGCAACCGATTAATTCTTCATCGAGTGCGATGGGGAGAGGCGTCGATGCTGCCAGGCGTGCCATTTCTTCCCATTGTCCGGCACGGATAGGCTGTTCTATGGAATGGAGGTCAAATTCGGCAAGGCGGTTCAGTTTATCCATTGCATCCAAAGGGGAGAATGCTCCGTTGGCGTCTACACGCAACTCTATTTCTTTGGAGGAGAAATGGGCGCGGATATGTTGAAGTAATGCCAGTTCTTCCTCAAAATTGATTGCTCCGATTTTTAGTTTGATACAACGGAAACCGGCTTGCATCTTGGCCTCGATTTGCGCTAACATTTTCCGGTAGTCGCCCATCCAGATAAGCCCGTTGATGGGGATTCCGGCTTCACCGCGTGAGAAAGGTGTATCCCATAAGGCATAACTTCCGGTTTCCAGATTGCGGAGGGCAGTTTCCAAGCCGAACAGGATGGACGGGTAGGGACGGAGAGCTTCTTTATCCAGAATCCCGGTAGCGGTAAACTGTTCGCAAGCATGCTTTAAGATAGCTTCGTAATCTGGCAAATCGTCGCAACTGAGCTTCGGCAATGGGGCACATTCGCCGATACCTGTATAACCGGGCTTTTCATCAGAGGTCAGGTGCAGGAACCAGCATTTCCGTACGGTATAAATTCCCCGCGAAGTCCCGGCAGGTTGCTTGAAGTGCAGGGTGCGGGGAATGATTCGGATCGTATAATGAACGGTATTCATTTTTTGGGGTTACGGGAATTTAGGATAATCCTCAAATCGCGGACGGCGTTTTTCCAGGAATGCTTTGCCTCCTTCCTGCGCTTCGTCCGTCATATAATAAAGCATGGTGGCATCTCCTGCCAATTCCTGAATACCTGCCTGGCCATCCAGTTCCGCATTCAGACCGGCTTTAATCATACGAAGAGCCAGTGGGCTGTGCAGCATCATTTCTTCCGACCATTGCACATATTCGTCTTCCAGTTTGTCCAAGGGTACGACTTTGTTTACCAGTCCCATGTCCAATGCTTCCTGTGCATTGTACTTCCGGCATAAGAACCAGATTTCACGGGCTTTCTTCTGACCGACGATGCGGGCGAGATAAGAAGAGCCGAAACCTGCATCGAAGCTACCTACGCGGGGACCTGTCTGTCCGAAAATGGCGTTTTCGGAAGCGATAGTCAGGTCGCACATTACATGCAACACATGTCCGCCACCGATTGCAAAACCGTTTACCGCTGCAATTACCGGCTTCGGAAGGGAACGGATTTGTTTCTGTACATCAAGCACATTCAAACGGGCTACGCCATCTTTGCCTACATACCCGCCGTGGCCTTTTACATTCATATCGCCACCAGCACAGAATGCCACGTCACCGGCTCCGGTCAGTACCACTACGTTTATATCCTGGCGTTCGCGGCAGATATAGAAAGCATCGCTCATTTCTGTTGTGGTGGTAGGGGTAAAGGCATTGCGGTACCGTTCACGGTTGATGGTGATACGGGCGATTCCTTTGTAGAAATCGAACAGAATATCTTCATATTCCTTTATAGTTGTCCATTCTCTTGTAGTTGACATATTATTTTTGCTTTAATTGATGATAATACTCTTTCAATAGACGAACATCTTCGTCTTTATCTGTGAAAACTTCCATCAGTACCGGTTGGTTGATGGGGTTGGGATCCGTAAAGATCTTCATCGCTTCTTCCAGTTCTTTTCCATCATGTACGCCCTGATAAAGGAAACCACGTTCAGTAGCCCAGCCTTGTGCCGATGTTTTATGCGTAGCTGTGACAAAACGGTGCGTCTTCCCCGACATAGACAGACCGGGCAAAGCCTGGAAAATCTCTCCACCGCCATTGTTCAGCAGCAGGATACGCAGGTTACAACCGAAGTTACTGTTCCAAAGCGCATTCATGTCATAGAAGAAGCTAAGGTCGCCTATAGCTACAAAATTCAGTTTATCGGATGCTACAGCATAACCAATAGCCGTGGATAGGGAACCTTCAATGCCGCTGGTTCCCCGGTTACAGCACACTTCAACCTCCTCCGGCAAAGTAAACAACTGCGCATAACGAACTGTCGAACTATTAGCCAGATGTAAGGCAGACGGAGTTGGCAACGATTTTATCAATGCACCAATAGCCGCCATTTCCGAATAAGCGAACTCCGGTTCGGGTAGATTCTTGGTATTGTTTTCCCATACACGTGGAAACTCGGTTGTTTTATTCTCCAGCAGATAAGCTATCTTTTCGAGGAACTCGAACGGATCCATCTCGATAACTGTAGTCATTGAGCCGTACAGGTCGGCCACTTCACCATCCGCAGATACATGCCAATGCTCTTTAGGCGGGTTCTTGCGAAGGAATTTCTTCAGACGTTTGGATACGATATGCCCCCCATAGGTGATGACCAGTTCGGGAACCATCTTGTCGAGCGTCTCTTTCGGTAATGCATAAATTGCCGCATCGAAATTCTTTACAGGGATACTGGGGATCGTTCTGTTTCCCGTATGTTCGGTCAGCCATGCGAAATGCTTGTAAAGTAGTTTGGAGATTTTCTTTTCAAACAGATAGATCAGGCTCATTTGTCCGACCACCATCATACGTTTATTATAGCCGTTCAGTCGTTCGATCAGTGTATTGTATTCCCTATCGTATATATTCAGTCCCTGATAACGGGTGATGACACGTACCTCCGGCAATTCGGGTGTCGTAAACTGGAATAGCGGTTCGGAGATCGGAACATTGATATGTACCGGGCCTTTTCCATGATGGTTGAGTTCCAGTAACGCTTCATTGACCAGGCGATTGCAGTACCACTCATCTTCGTCCGTATGTATCTCCGGCAGGTTGACCGATTTTTTTACCAGTGAACCGAATACACCCGGTTGCGGCAAGGTCTGGCCATCCATTTGTCCGATCCAGGCTCCTGGCCGGTCGGCAGATATCACGATAAGGGGGACATGTTGGTAATAGGCTTCCGCTACGGCCGGATGGATGTTCAGCAGGGCTGTGCCTGAGGTGCAACAGACGGCCGCCGGTTTTCCCCCATGCAGAGCCAGTCCCATAGCAAAAAAGCCGGCGCTTCGTTCGTCGGTCACCGAATAGCAGGTAAAGAACGGATGATTAGCCAACGTGTGTACGATAGGCGAATTGCGACTTCCCGGACATAATACGATTTTATTGATATTATGCTCCTTGAGCAGAGCTACTAACTGGAGAATATTTTTTTTATCAGTGTACATATCTTATTCTTCCTTAGGTTGACTTGCAAAAGTAGATATAATTTTTCAATTGACGGAGGAACGGGTCGGATATGATCAACATGTAGAATAGTTCTACATATCTGTGTGGAAATTCTACATACCGTTTTATTTTTCTTAGCTTTCCTTGAATGATTAATGCATTTATTTACGGCTATTTAGATTTAATTTATTCTTCGGAAGCTTTTAGGGTACAATTATTGGCATATAAAGTACAAACAAGTATTAGAAACTGTTTAAAAACAGATTATTGAGTAATTAATAATAATTGATTAATGAAAAAATTTAGATTTGTATTGTTTGTACTGGCGTGTCTGTGCTGTATACATATGCAGGCACAGCAATTGGAAATAAAAGGTATAGTAACGTCATCGGACGATAAACTACCTCTTATTGGTGCCACCGTTTCTGTAAAAGGAGTAGCGGAACGGGGAGTGGTAACGGATATAGACGGTCGTTTCGTACTGGGGATAGATGCATCTGATAAGATACTTGTTGTATCTTATGTCGGAATGAAAACAGCCGAGGTAAAAGTACCTAAGAATGGTGTTTTGAATGTGGTTCTAACCCCTGAATCACAGAATTTGGAGGAAGTGGTGGTCACCGGATATGGAAACTTCTCGAAATCATCTTTTACCGGCTCTGCTAATACCCTGCGGGCCGATATGTTGAAAAACGTACCTGTACTTTCTGTAGAACAGAAGTTGCAAGGTATGACTACGGGAGTGAATATAACATCCGGTTCCGGTCAACCGGGAGCTAACCAGAGTATTCGTATCCGTGGTATGGGTTCTTTCAATGCCTCCAACGAACCATTATTTGTCATTGATGGCGTACCTGTCACATCCGGTAGTATGGGGGCCGGTACAGGTGCCGATGCCGCTTATATGAATAATGCCAAAACGAATGTGATGAGCACGCTTAATCCTGCCGATATCGAAAATATTACGGTGATAAAGGATGCTGCCGCCGCTTCTCTTTATGGTTCGCGTGCTGCTAATGGCGTGATTTTGATCACAACGAAAAAAGGAGCCGTGGGGCGTACAAGAGTTACTTTGAGTGCCAGTGGAGGCTTCTCTGATGCGGCTGTCAACTTCCGCCCTACATTAAATGGAGATCAACGCCGTGAAATGATTTATGAAGGTCTGTATAACTCGGCTATTGACAAGGGGCTGGGGGCTCCTGAAGAATATGCCAAAGCTAACATCGATATGTATGCAGGGATACCCGAACTGGGATATACCGACTGGCGGAAAGAATTGCTTCGTACGGCTCATAATCAAAATTATGAGGTATCGGCTTCCGGGGGTAACGAGCGTACTACTTTTTATTCTTCTCTTGGTTTCAACCGTCAGGAGGGATTGGTCGAGAACTCCAGTCTGGATCGTTATTCGGCTCGTCTGAATGTGACGCAGAAAGTAGGTAGCCGTGCAGAAATAGGAGGTAATATGATGTTTACCCAGATGAATCAGGAAATGAATGAAGAGCGTGGCTCCAATATCAATCCTTTTCTCTGTGTCGCTGTATCTGCCACACCTTCCATGCCGGTACGCGACGCTTCAGGCAATTATGTGGGCTCTTATCCCGGAACCAATGTGAACCCGCTTCGCGATATCCGTACCGACTATAACCGTAGCCGTATGACACGTATGTTCTCTACCGGATATGCCTCTGTTGATATCATTAAAGGACTGAAACTTAAAGAAACATTGAGCTATGATTACACAGTGCAGAAAGATTCTCGTTATCTGAACCCTCTTAGCGGGGCAGGGCCAAAGAGCGGAAGTGATGCCCAGACTTCAAAAGGTTTTACCGAATATGGTAAGTTTCTTTCATCTACCTCTATCAATTTTGTCCGTACCTTTGCCACCAAACACCACCTCGATGTACTGGCTGCCTATGAATTGGAAAGTTATCAGAGTGATAAAGCAATGGGAGAAAAAGCTAAATTACCTTCGGATGTGTTGCTCGAACCGGACAATGCAGCCATGCTGAAAAGCTTTGCTTCTTCTACCCAGGCGTACAGGATGATTTCCTATCTTTCGCGTTTGAACTATGATTATGACGACCGTTATTATATTGCAGGCAGCTACCGCCGCGATGGCAGTTCCCGCCTGGCTCCGGAAAGTCGATGGGGAGATTTCTGGTCTGTCTCCGGTATGTGGCATTTGAGTAACGAGTCTTTTATGCATGCAGTGAAACCGGTGTTGAATGATGTGAAGATCCGTGCCTCTTATGGCGTTAATGGTAATCAGCCGGGAGCTCTTTACGGATATATGGGACTGTACAGTTACGGACAGAACTATATGGGAGCAGCAGGTTCGTATGAGTCTGCCCAGGCCAATCCCGGGTTGAAGTGGGAAAAGAACTACAATCTGAATCTTGGTATCGACCTGGCTTTCATCAACCGTATTTTTGTGACGCTCGAATACTATAATCGCGATACCAAAGACCTGCTTTACAACCGTCCTATCAGTGCTACTACCGGTTTCCTGAATTATCTGGCGAATATCGGTCAGCTCAACAACAAAGGTGTGGAGCTAGAATTGAGAACGATCAACTTTGCCAGTCCCGACTTTAACTGGACATCTGTGCTGAACCTGACCCACAATCGCAATAAGATCGTAACATTGGATGGCGATATGAAGCAATCAATCGAGGGTTCCTGGTTTATCCATAAAATAGGCCTTCCTTACAACAGCTTCTACGTGAAAGAGTTTGCCGGAGTGGATACACAGACCGGAAAAGCTCTCTACTATCTCAATACACAGGACGAGCAAGGCAATTATAATAAAGAAAAGACTGACGATGCATCTAAAGCACAAGCCATTCCGTATAAGTCTGCCGATCCGAAGATTGCAGGAGGTTTTACCAACATACTTTCTTATAAATGGTTTGATCTGGGACTTACGTTCACCTACTCATTGGGTGGTTATTCTTTTGATAAGGCAGGCACTCTGATAGAGACAGACGGTAGTAAGGAAAAATCATACAACCTGCCCGTATATGCCCTCGACCGTTGGCAGAAACCGGGAGATATAACCGATGTGCCCCGCTTCGTACTGGAACAGGGAGCCGGCCCGCAAAACTCATCCCGTTATATCCACAGCACCGACCATATCCGTCTCAAAAACCTGACATTGGGCTTTACATTGCCGGGGCAGTGGACACAAAAGGCACTGATAGAAAATGCACGTATTTATTTCTCCGGTACCAATCTGCTCACGTGGGCCAAATGGAACCAATATGATCCGGAAGTTCCGGTTAATGGTGAAGTGTTTTGTGAAGCACCCGCTATGCGTACCTTTAATTTTGGAGTAGAGATAACTTTCTGATTTATTTATTATAAACGATTCGAATATGAAACATACATTTATATATTTATTTGCCGCCACATCGCTTCTTTGCACTTCCTGTTCCGGCGATTGGTTGAACCTGGATCCGTCTACTTCGGTAACTACTTCGCAGGCTATCCGCACGCTTGAAGAGGCCCAAATCGCTTTGAACGGCATTTATCGTATTGCCGCTTCACATAGTTACTATGGAGATAATTATCTCTACTATGCCGACTGCCGTGGCGAAGATGTACAGGCACGTATCAGTAAGGGGCCCGGCAAACGCGTGTCACCCTATTATGAGTTCAATGTCACGGCGGATGATGCTCTGAACATCACCCGTGTATGGAACCAGCCTTATAACGTGATCCACCAGGCAAACAGTCTGTTGGAAAGGATCGAATCGGGTGAGGTAACTACGGATAATACCGCAGCACTCGACTGTATCAAAGCTGAGGCGCTTGCTTTGCGCGGGCTCGCCCTGTTCGATCTTACCCGTCTGTTCGGTATGCCTTATACTCTGGATAACGGTGCATCTTTGGGTGTGGCTATCGAAATTAAAACAACATTACCCACTCATCAGCCTGCCCGCAATACGGTGGCCGAATGCTACGGTCAGGCGGTAAATGATATGACGGAAGCACTGAACCTCTCCGCCCTTTCTACCGACAAGAAAGACGGCTATCTCAATGTCTGGAGTGTGAAAGCATTGCTGTCGCGTATTTATCTTTATATGAATAATAATGAAAAGGCACTCGCACTGGCTAAGGAAGTAATAAATAACGGAGGGTTGTATAAACTATTCACACACGAAGAATATCCCACTGTATGGGGAAAAGATTTTAATTCGGAGTCGCTCTTTGAGTTTTATTATACCCTTTCCGAACCGGATGGTGGAACAGGCGGTGAGGGAGCTCCGATGGTATATGCCGATAATGTGAAGGACTGGAATAATCTTGTGCTCACGAAGGCATTCCTCGATCTGCTGGGAGAAGATCCGGACGATGTGCGTCATGTACTGAATCGTCTACCGCAGAAACCGGAAGAAGATATATTACCCGAAGGTTCTACCGGTCATCCTAAGTATCTGAACAAGTATCCGGGCAAAACGGGCGAAAATCCACAGGATAATGATATCTGTGTCGTTCGTCTCTCCGAAGTCTACCTGAATGCTGCAGAGGCAGCCTTTAAATTGGGGGGAGCAGAGAATCTGGCCTTCTCCCTGGATTGCCTTAATGCTATCGTGAGCCGTGCCAATCCAGCGAAATCGGTACAGGCATCTGAACTGAGCCTGGAGCGTATTCTGAAAGAACGCCGTAAGGAATTGGTAGGGGAGGGACATGCCTTTTTCGATGCCATGAGGAATGGTTTGCCGGTGACTCGTACCGGCGGATGGCATTTGCCTTCTGTTGCCGGGGCGGCAGTCATTACTCCGTCTGACCCAAGGGTCGCGTTACCTATTCCCCAAACGGAGATCGATGCTAATCCGAATATGGTGCAGAATCCGCGTTGATGTAAAACTAATTGTGGGACGTATCGGCCACTTCAATGGCTGATACGTCCCACGATCAATATTTTGGTTATCATAAAGCCAGCTTTACAACAATGCCCGCATCGTCTGTAATTTATCTTCCGTTTCCTGCCATTCGTCACTCAACTCTGAAGATGAAAGCAAGCCACCTCCGGCATACAGTATCAGTGTCTTGGCTTTGATGTTCATGCAACGAAGGTTTACGTACAGATCTGTCCTGCCTTCCGGATTCAACCAACCGATAAAGCCGGAGTAATAACGGCGATCGTATCCTTCGTTCCCCAAGATAAAACGATAGGCTTCTTCTTTAGGTAGTCCGCATACGGCTGGAGTAGGATGTAATAGATTAAGTAGATTTCCCAGTTTATTACTTTCTTCAAGGCGGAACCGGAAATCGCTTTTCAGATGGCATAAAGCCCCGGCGCGTGCCGGATAAGGGCCTTCCATTGCTGAGTCGATACCTAATGAACTGAGTTGATCATGTATGTAGTTGGATACTAATAACTGTTCCCTTTTATTCTTATTGCTCCAATGTACAGGCAATTCACCGTTTTGCAACGGCTGTGTACCGGCTAGGGCCACGGTGTGCCATTCCCCTTTTTCCCCGGAGAGGATAATTTCGGGTGTACTTCCCAGCCAGGTTCCTGTTTGTGGTGTGTGGCAGAGATATACATAGGAACGGATATATTGCTTGCAGGCTTTGTAAAAAGCCTTTGCAGGGGAAAAGCCGTTTTCCCGGTCGATTGTCAGACTGCGTGAAAGAACCAGTTTATCCAGTGTTCTTTCCTGCAAAGGTTTGATGAAAACATCGAAGCAATGGATATAGTTGCCTTTTGTCTTTCGTTCGGATGCGTTTTCAGTTTCATTCGGATGAAATTCCAAATCCATTGGGATGCATTCCTTTTTGTTGCTATCGGGCAACTCGGAATAATCCGGCCTGATCAGTGCGATCGGACATTCACTGTTTACCTTGAACGGAGCAATAACGAAACCCTGTTGTTCATTCAGATCTTCTATATCATAAAACAGTCGGGCAGAACCGGAGGCTTGCATCACGAACCGGGGAGTTTCTTCCCCCGGTATACGATAGATAGCAAAACTACGGCCCTGCCTTATCAGTGAGTCAATTGTCTTGTATTTACTTGTTTCTTCCGAAATCATTTCTTCTTTAATATACTATTAACTACACGTATGGAAGATACCAGTTTGTCCGTAGAGGTAAACACGTCTACATTCCATACATGCGAGGAGCGTCCTTTGTGAATAATCGTAGCGACAGCCCGAACCGTATCCCCTTCGTGGGCCGACGACATATGATTGCCACTAACCTGCATTCCCACAACAATCTCATCCGGTTGTGCCAGAATCATGGAACCCAGTCCGGCAACCGTTTCCGCCAAGGCAAGTGTAGCTCCGCCGTGCAGGATACCGAAAGGCTGGCGGGTACGCTCGTCTACCGGCATGGTTGCTTCCACACGGTCTTCGGAGGCATAGGTGTATTGGATACCCAGATTCCCCATCAGTGCATGTTTGGCACGGGCATTCAATTGGGCAAGCGGCACTTCGGCGGGCTTGATGGCGGCAAGGATTGCTTTTTCGACGGCTACCGCCACACCGTCCATGCTGTTAGGCAGCGTGATGAAGTCGGCACAAGCCTTTACAGAGTCCCGTGCATTCCCCATAGCCACTCCGGTTCCGGCAAGTTGTAACATGGATACGTCGGCCACACCATCCCCGATGGCAACCACTTCTTCGGTTGTGATTTTCAGCTTCTCCATCAATACGGCAAGCGTATTCCCCTTGTTAATGAACCGGGGCACTACTTCCAGAAAGTAATCTTCCGAGCGGAACACATCCAGCACGCCGTCCAAACGTTTCTTCCAGTGGCTTTCGAGCCCTACCAGTTCAGTCTCATCGTCGCTTGCCAGTACGCATTTGCATGGGCTGAAGTCGATGGCATCGGGGAAGTTATCTACTGCAACAATCCGCATATTGTTCAGTTTGGCTTCCTGGCAGACATAGATGTTGTCAGGAGAGTCGGTCAGGAGGTAGTCCTTATGATACGTGAAGATGGCAAAGTTGTTCTTCTTCGCCTTTTTATCCAGATAAGCGAGCATTTCGGGATTGATGCGTTTCTCATACAGCAATTCCCCGGTCTGGACATTGATAATCTGCCCACCGTTATAAGAAAGTATATACCCTCCGTAATGATTCAACTCCAGGGCTTCCGCCAGTGGAAGAACGCCTCCGGTAGGTCTTCCGGACGCCAATACGATATGAACTCCCATTTGCTGTACCTTCAGAAGGGCAGCACGGGTGCGGGGGCTTATTTCCTTATTGTCATTCAGTAATGTCCCGTCTACATCGAGAACCAGTAATTTGTACTTCATGGCGTTGTGTTATTTAGATGTTTGTGTTACAAACGTAAGTAAAAAAATCGGTTTATTAAGAACGTATTCCTCCCGGATTGCAGATAATTTATACTTTATTTACCTCAGGAAACAGGAACAACCCCTTATGCAGCCAACGTTTGGCACTTGTGCCGGTAGCCGTATCCGTTAACAGTCGGGAGCGGAAGGGGGCGGAAGCTCGATGACGTTACCATTCTCCGAGATATACGCATACAGTTCCTTGTAAAAAGCATGCCGGGTCAGGGTAGAAGCGTCGCCGATAATAATCAGCTTCATCCGCGCCCGGGTGATGGCCACGTTCATGCGGCGGAGGTCGTTCAGGAAGCCAATCTGCCCTTTGTCGTTCGCACGGACAAGGCTTATCAGGATGACATCCCGTTCCTGTCCCTGAAAACCGTCCACCGTATGGACCGTGATGAGTTTCCGGAATGGCTTGAAGAACGCATTCCGCTTTATCAGCCCCCGGATATACTGCACCTGCGATTTGTAGGGCGAAATCAGTCCGAAGTCGATGCCCTCATCCAAGACTCGTTCCTTGCTTATCTTTTCGATGTAGGCCTGTAGCTGCCCGACGAGCAATCCCGCTTCTTGCCGGTTCATGCGGCTCATGCTGTCCGAAAGCCGGTCTTCCTCGAAATCGCAGTCCGCCGTATTGTACCAGACCACAGGCGTATCGTATTCCAGAATACCGCGGTATTTGACATCCGGTGCCGATTGCAGTTCGTTGTTATAGAACCAGCGTGAGGGGAAACGCATAATATCGTCGTTCATCCGGTATTGTATCTTTAGCAGGGAAACCGTTTCCGGTTTGCGGGCTATGACCTTTTGCATCAAGGTCTGGTCCAGTCCGCCCCGCGCCGCCTCTATACATTTGATAGTAGGGGGAAGCTGGTGATGGTCGCCGGCTAAAACTACACGGTCCGTTTTCTCGATAGCAATCCAGCATGCTGCTTCGAGCGCCTGTGCCGCCTCATCGATAAAGAGCGTACTGAAACGGCGGTTCGTCAACACCCGGTTGGCGGAACCTACCAGGGTACATGCCACGACACGTGCTTCGTCGAACAATTCTGCATCTATCTTCACTTCCAGTTCGGTGGCACGGAAGCGGAGACGGGAAAGGCGGTTGCGTGCCGTATCTTTCTCGCTGTGGCTTTTCTTGCGCATGTTCGACTGGGTTTCGCGGATTGCCTTGCGTACGCTCCACAGTTCGGCATAGTCGGGGTGCGCTTCAAAGCGGCGCTCGTAGGTAAAGGAAAGCATCTTGTCGTTTACGCGGGTGGGGTTGCCGATGCGGAGGACGTTGATGCCCCGGTCGGTCAGTTTCTCGGCAATCCAGTCGACTGCCGTATTGCTTTGGGCACAGACCATCACCTGGTTCTCACGGTGCAGGGTTTCGTAGACAGCTTCAACCAGCGTGGTCGTCTTGCCCGTTCCGGGAGGGCCGTGTACGATGGCTACCTCCTTGGCAGCAAGCACATGGTTCACCGCCTCTTCCTGGGTAACGTTCAGCCAGGGAAAGCGGATAGGGAAAAGGGACAGTTTTCCGGCCGGCACCTTCCCAAGCAAGACTTCACGCAGGTGTGACAAACGGTTATCTTTTGCTTTCATCACAGTGGATAGCGCGCTAAACATTGTCTTGTAGCTCGTTTCGTCGAAATAGAGCTGTACACCCATATCCATCCCCTTTTCCACATCAAGCAGGGCGGAGGGGTTAGGTAGTGCCACTACCATCCGGTCGTCCTGCACATAGCTGATGACGGCGGAGAAGTTCAGGTACTTCGGTCGTCCGCCACTGTCCACCGTAAAGAAGCAAACCGGACGCCCGTATTCAAAGTTATGTTCCGTCTCCTTGTCCGCTGTCCGTTCAATTTCCACAACGAGCTGGTTCAGCGAATTGTAGTAGCTTCTACCTCTCGATACAGGATACCAGCAGAAGCCCTGCTGTATTTTGCGTTGGATGCCGATGCGTTCGGATTGTTCCCGGTAGGTCTCCTTTTCATACGCGTACTCCATTTGGAGCAGGTCATACAGGTGTTGCAGGTCGGCAACCGGGGATATGCTGTTGTTTGATGCCATGTTCGTTTCAGTTACAGGGCGCAAATGTACAAATATTTGGGTAGGGATAAAGGCTGTATTGCCCTTTTGATTACCTTTGTCCGTCGAATGATATAAATTCTAAACCATGGATAATAAGACAAAAGCACAAATCATCAAACTAATTCACCAGGAGGTAATTCCTGCTATCGGCTGTACGGAACCTGTAGCCGTTGCCCTTGCTGCTGCAAAAGCTGCTGAAACACTGGGTGCCAAGCCCACAAAGATAGAGGTCTTCCTCAGTGCCAACATCCTGAAGAACGCCATGGGCGTAGGTATCCCCGGTACCGGTATGGTGGGGCTTCCCATCGCTATCGCCCTCGGCTCGCTGATTGGCAAGTCTGCCTACGGGCTGGAAGTACTGCGCGACCTGACCCCGGACGCACTTGCAGAAGGGAAGCAGATGATAGAATGCAAATGCATCCATATCGCCTTGAAGGAAAACGTGGACAAACTCTATATCGAAGTGAACTGCTCGGCAGGGGAAGATACCTCCAAGGTTATCATCTGCCATGAACATACGAATATCATCTATGTGGAGAAGAACGGCGAAGTCCTGACCGACTTGCGCCAGTCCGGAAACGACTCCGAGGAAGTTTGTGCCGCGCACGACGAACTGAAGTTATCCTTCTCTACCGTCTACGAGTTTGCTATGGAGATGCCTTTGGACGACATCCGTTTCATCCTCGAAACAGCCGACCTGAATAAGAAAGCCGCCGAAGCCTCTATCCAAGGTAACTTCGGGCATACGGTAAGCAAGACCGTCTCCGGCGCCTTCGGAAAGAAATATATGGGCGAATCCCCTTACACCCACATGCTGGTGATGACGGCTGCCGCCTGCGACGCCCGTATGGACGGTGCCATGATACCCGTTATGAGCAACTCCGGCAGTGGCAACCAGGGCATAGCCGCCACCTTGCCCGTCCTTTCCTTTGCCGAGGATATCAAATGCTCCGAAGAGCAACTTATCCGCGCCCTGATGCTGAGCCACCTGATGGTGATATACATCAAGCAGAGCTTGGGACGCCTTTCCGCCCTTTGCGGTTGCGTGGTAGCTGCCACGGGAGCCAGTTGCGGCATAACTTACCTGATGGGAGGCAGCAAGACGCAAATCTCGTATGCCATCAAGAACATGATTGGCAATATCACCGGAATGATATGCGACGGTGCAAAGCCCAGCTGTGCGATGAAGGTATCGAGCGGCGTATCCACGGCTATGCTGTCCGCATTGATGGCGATGGAAGATAAGGTGGTAACCCCGGTAGAGGGTATTATCGATGAGGATGTGGACAAGTCCATCACAAACCTTACCTCCATCGGCTCGAAGGGCATGGAAGCCACGGACAGGCTGGTGCTGGATATTATGACACATAAATAATGTGTCATCTGCGTTCCCTAATATAGACTTTTAACACGTCCCCAAGGGGTTGTCTTTAGCGAGGCAACCCCTTTCTTTTTGTTTGTATTCGAAGTAACCGGATGAATAATTGTGCTTCCTCCTGATAGATTTTGCCTATCCATTGATAAATAAACTCTAAGAGCCTTTCGGTTGTTATTCTATTAGATTTACTTACATTGCGATTAAGCGAAACTAAAAAACCGTATGTCCCATGAAAGAAAAGATTGACCAGTTAAAGGCCCTCAACCACCAGGCAGAGCTTGGCGGCGGGGAAGATCGGATTGCGAAGCAACATGCAGCAGGGAAGCTGACAGCCCGCGAACGTATCGAACTCCTGCTTGAGAAAGGCAGCTTTGTAGAGATAGACAAGTTTGTCACCCACCGGTGCACTGAGTTCGGGTTGGAGAAACAAAAGCCGCTGGGCGACGGGGTCGTTACTGGTTACGGCATGATAGGAAAACGTACGGTTTTCGTTTTTGCGCAGGACTTCACCGTCTTCGGCGGAGCCTTGTCGGAGACCTATGCACGTAAGATATGCAAAGTAATGGATATGGCGATGGAGCTGGGAGCCCCGGTAATCGGGCTGAACGACTCGGGCGGCGCACGTATTCAGGAAGGCGTCCGCTCGCTTGCCGGATACGCTGAGATATTTCTCCGCAACTCGATGGCATCGGGTGTGATACCGCAGATTAGCGCCATCATGGGACCGTGTGCCGGAGGCGCCGTTTATTCGCCTGCGCTGACCGACTTTATCCTGATGGTGAAGGATACGAGCTATATGTTCATTACCGGGCCCGAAGTAGTAAAGAGTGTTACGCAGGAAGAAGTGTCTATGAACGACCTCGGCGGCTCCGAAGTGCACAGTACCCGATCCGGCGTAGCACATCTGACGGCGGACAACGATATGGACTGTATTCTGAAGATTCGCGAATTGATGTCCTTCCTGCCTAATAATAATATGGAAGAGCCGCCGTTCGTGCCGACAACCGACAGTGCCAACCGTATCGACGAACAGTTGAACAACCTGATTCCGACCAACCCGAACCAGCCCTACGATATGAAGGACCTGATTAACTCGGTGGCGGACGACAACAACTTCTTCGAGGTACAGGAAGAATATGCGAAAAACATTGTCATCGGATATATCCGTCTGAACGGAAAGACGGTCGGCGTGGTGGCCAACCAACCTGCCGCCCTTGCCGGGACGCTGGATATTAATGCTTCGGTGAAGGCGGCACGATTCGTCCGCTTCTGCGACGCTTTCAACATTCCGCTGCTTACGCTGGTAGACGTGCCGGGCTTCCTGCCGGGTGTCAACCAGGAATATGAAGGCATTATCCGCCACGGCGCCAAGTTGCTCTATGCCTATTGCGAGGCGACTGTCCCGAAAGTAACCGTCATCACCCGCAAAGCCTATGGCGGGGCCTATGATGTGATGAGCTCCAAGCATATCCGCGGCGACATCAACTTCGCCTACCCGACAGCCGAGATTGCCGTAATGGGACCGGATGGCGCGGTAAATATCCTCTTCCGTAAGGAACTGAAGAAGGCGGAGGATGTGGACCTGAAACGAAAGGAGTTGCAGGACGACTACCGGGAGAAGTTCGCCAACCCGTACCGTGCCGCCGAGTTAGGGTATGTAGACGAAATCATCGAGCCGTCGGTTACCCGTCCGCGCCTGATACGCAGTTTTGAGTTGCTGGCAAACAAACGCCAGTCCAACCCGCCCAAAAAGCATTCCAATCTTCCACTTTAAAAACGCAACGATTATGATAAAGAAAGTATTAGTAGCCAACCGCGGCGAGATAGCCATGCGCATCTTCCGTACCTGCCGCGTGATGAATATCCCGACTGTTGCGATTTACACACATGTAGACCGTGGCGCCCTGCACGTCCGCTATGCCGAAGAGGCGTATTGCATCTCTGAAGACCTGTCGGACACGTCATACCTGAAAACGGAGCTAATCCTCTCCATCGCGAAAAAGACCGGCGCAGCTATCCATCCGGGCTATGGTTTCCTGTCGGAGAATGCCGACTTTGCCCGCCGTTGCGAGGAAGAAGGGGTGGTCTTTATCGGTCCGAGTGCCGACATCATCGCTAAAATGGGTGTCAAGACGGAGGCGCGCAAGATTATGAAAGAGGCGGGTATGCCTGTCGTGCCCGGAACGGAAGACCCTGTATCCGACCTCGAAGAAGCACGCCGCGTGGCTGCTGAAGTGGGCTATCCTATCATGCTGAAAGCGCTTGCCGGAGGTGGAGGAAAGGGCATGCGCCTGGTTCGCGACGAAGCAGGGCTGGATGAAGCCTTCCGCCTTTCCCGTTCGGAAGCGGCAAATTCATTCGGCAACGATGCCATCTATATCGAGAAGTATATCGAACATCCCCACCATATCGAGGTGCAGGTGTTGGGTGACCTCTATGGGAACCTTATCCATCTGTACGACCGCGAATGTTCCATCCAGCGGCGCAACCAGAAGGTTATAGAGGAATCCCCTTCTCCCTTCGTAAAGGACGAAACGCGCCGGAAGATGCTTGCGGTTGCCGTCGAAGCCTGTAAGAAGATTGGTTACTACAGCGCCGGGACGCTCGAGTTTATGATGGACAAAGACCAGAATTTCTACTTTCTCGAGATGAACACCCGCTTGCAGGTGGAGCATACGGTTACGGAAGAGTGCACGGGTGTAGACCTTGTTCGCGATATGATTTTAGTGGCTTCCGGCAGTCCGTTGCCTTACAAGCAAGAGGATGTGGAGTTTCGAGGGGCGGCTATCGAATGCCGTATCTATGCCGAAGACCCGGAGAACAACTTTATGCCGTCGCCCGGCATTATCCGTGTCCGTGAAGCTCCCGAAGGGCGTAATGTCCGTTTGGACAGTGCTGCCTATGCGGGCTTCGAAGTGTCGCTCCACTACGACCCCATGATTGCGAAGCTCTGTACCTGGGGACGCAACCGCGAGTCGGCCATCTCCAACATGGTGCGTGCCCTCAGGGAATACAAGATATTAGGTATAAAGACGACGATTCCGTTCCACCAGCGTGTGCTACATAACGAGACATTCCTGAAAGGAAATTACGACACTACTTTCATCGACACCAAGTTCGACAAGGAAGACCTGAAACGCCGCCAAAGCAGCGACCCGCTGATTGCTGTTATCGCCGCCGCCCTGAAACACTTCGAACAGGAGAAGGAGGCTGCCGCGCGTGCTACTACGGTTCCATTGGTAGGTGAATCCCTTTGGAAGTATTACGGTAAATTGCAGATGACTGCGAACAACTATTAACAGGAGGAACGAATCATGACAAAAGCATTGGCAACTTATTTCGCAACAGTAAACGATATGCCGGATACCGAGTTCAAGGTGGAGATTCTGGAAGACGGGCCCATCAAGAAGGTGTCGGTGAACGGTAAGATATACGATGTGGATTACAACGTGGGGGGCGATAGCATCTACTCCGTTATCCTGAACAACAAATCGCACGGTGTGCAGATTTCACCGGTCGGCAACGACTTATATGAGGTAAAGAACAAAGGTGATTTCTTCCAGGTTCAGGTGATAGACGAGTTGAAGAAGATGCGCCAGTCCCGCGTCCGCACCGCTGCTGCCGGAAGGCAGGTTATCACGGCCCAGATGCCGGGCGTTATCCTGAAGGTAAACGTAAAAGCCGGTCAGGAAGTAACGGCGGGAACTCCGCTCTGTGTCCTTGTCGCCATGAAGATGGAAAACGAGATACGCAGCCCGATAGACGGGGTGGTAAAGGAGGTCTTCATCACCGGTGGCGACAAAGTGGCTGTCGGCGACAAGATGATGGTGGTAGAGTAACCCCGAAGAACCAGGTTCGCGGATGACACGGATTGGACGGATTAAGACGGATTTTTAATTTATTTTTATCCGTTCTTATCCGCATCATCTGCGTTATCCGTAAACCTGGTTCTTTAGTGTAAGTGATGCAGCTTTCCCTGCATAATGATTTATGTTGATGAACAATCGCTGTCCTTTCTTGTTTCCTATGTCGTGAACAGTGTGTATCTTGCGGGATGAAAACAAGGTTTGCCACTTGTAAATTGTAATTATGATGTATGCCAATAAAGTAAAGAAAGTAGCAGCCGTCCACGACCTTTCCGGGGTGGGGCGGGTATCTCTTACGGTTGTTATTCCTATTTTGTCTTCTATGGGTTTTCAGGCATGTCCGTTGCCCACGGCCGTACTGTCCAACCATACGCAGTATCCCGATTTCTCCTTCCTCGACCTGACGGACGAGATGCCTAAGATTATAAAGGAGTGGGAACGTCTGGGCGTGGAGTTCGATGCGATTTATACCGGTTATCTGGGTTCGCCCCGGCAGGCGAGGATTGTGTCCGGTTTTATCAATGACTTTCGCCGTGCAGACAGTTTGGTGGTAGTAGACCCGGTGTTGGGAGACAACGGCAGGCTCTACACAACTTTCGATGAGACAATGGTGAAGGAGATGCAGCATCTGATAACGGAAGCGGATGTGATAACCCCGAATCTTACCGAACTGTTCTATATGCTGGACTTGCCGTATAAGGAAGAAAACAGCGATGAAGAACTGAAACACTACCTCCGTTGCCTGTCGGACAAAGGCCCGCAGATTGTGATAGCGACAAGTGTTCCTGTGCCTGCCGAACCGCATAAAACTTCAGTGTATGCTTATAACCGGGTAGGGAACCGCTACTGGAAGATTACCTGCCCGTATTTGCCCGCCCATTATCCGGGTACAGGTGATACGTTTACCAGTGTAATTACAGGTTCTTTATTGCAAGGCGACAGTCTGCCTATCGCTTTAGACCGTGCAACGCAGTTTATCCTGCAAGGTATCCGTGCCACTTTTGGCTACGAGTACGACAACCGCGATGGTATTTTGCTGGAAAAGGTGCTCCATAACCTCGATATGCCGATACAGATAAGCAGTTACGAACTTATTTAATCAGGGCGTCTCCATAGTGTCCAATAATTATTACATCTCCACAGATTCGCAGAAAACTGTAAGGCACCCGTTTCATTCGCTTGCTCTGCTATGATTAAAGACTGGAAATCTACGGGATACCCGTTACAAAAAGAATTTAAACCGATTCGTTATATCGGTTCATCCTGCTACATCTCATCGATATCATGAATTTTCAGGCGTGCAAAAAGG
>MJGMD1__coassemble_1963_pt1 | contig 28602 bp, 24 predicted proteins | sample MJGMD1__metabat2_low_PE_010 | metagenome-assembled genome bin MJGMD1 | reverse complement strand
CAAAGAAGCCATTATTAACGCTCTCTCACATCGTGATTATTACGAACAGGGAGCAACCATTACAATAGAAATGTTTGATGACCGAGTAGAGGTTTCTAATCCCGGAGGGCTTTTGCCTATCGTAGCCAAAGATTTCGGGCACAAGAGTATGACACGTAACCCGTTAATCTTTGGATTATTTACCCGCATGCATTTGGTTGAAAGGGTCGCATCCGGTATTCCTCGTATGCAGGAAGCCATGAAAGAAGCCAATCTTCCTGAGCCTGAATTTCATACGGACGGAATGTTTACGGTAGTGTTTAAACGACAAAATATTAACTCTGCCAACCATGACACAGTAAATGACATAGTAAATGACATAGTAAATGAGAATGAACAAGCCATTATCAATTTACTGACTACAACTCCCGGATTGAATGCTTCTGAAATAGGTAACTATATAGGCAAAAGCTTAAGAACTGCGATGCGATACATCAAAACTTTACAAGAAAAAGGTTTGATAGAGTTTAGGGGCGTTCCTAAGACTGGAGGATATTATATAAAATAAAACAATATGAAAACATTTATTCAAGAATACAGATTTATACTGATTATTCTATTGATTTTGGCAATAATTGCAGTATTCTTAATGTGTTCCTCGCAAACTATACCTCAAAATATTGGGATAAGTTTATTCGTAAATATATTAACAACTGCGTTAACAGTTTTGATAATTGATAGGCTATATCAAAACATTGAAAAAAGAAAAAAACAGCCAATGACATTAGCTGCTTATCAAGACATATCACTGTTCATGAATAGGTCTATTACTTTTTGGAATTCTGCTTTTAAAGATTGTAATATAACTCCAACATTAAAAGACGGGATATTCTTTTCTGCAGAGTCTTTTAAAATCTTATATCAAACCTTAAATCTTGGACAAATACCAAATGTTACTCCTAAAAGGACATGGGACACTTGGCTTATTCACAATGCACAAGAATTTATTGAATCTGGAAGCAAAATAATATTAAGACATGTAAGTGTAATTTCCCCTGATATATATAAAAGCATTCATGCACTAATAGAGAGTACTTCTTTTTCTTCAATAGCAATGATTCCTGCAATTAAATCTTCTGATAGAGAATATAGCTTTCATAGAAATAATACACTGTCATCCTATGCTATTCCATTTAAGGATAATGATATAAATGAATTTATTGCGATACAAAAATGGTGTCAGAAACAATATGATGAATTACATAAAATATATCCTAATATTCGTACTGTAACTAAAATTAAGTGAGATAGAATACATTCATATGCAAATAACCATTACCTTTGTATTCAGAAATCGTACCCGAGATACAAACTTGTGTTGAACGGTGCAAAGCTGTGAAAACCTTATTCAAGGGACTTACATCGTAGCAAAGATATAACTTACTGAAAGATAGTGCTATATCAACCCGTTTTCGGTTGCTGGTGGCATCACTTTTTAAGAAAGAAAACGATGTAAATCCCTGAATTTCAAAGAAGTTCGGGGATTTTTCTTTTCCAAGAATAGGCAAAATAAGTGAGATTGGAACAGATCAACGTAAAAATCTGAGGAATTTGCTTTTTAAGTACACAATATAGTAAGCCTATATAAAAAGAATGCCTTATCTTTTATTCCTCTGAACTGTGTTCTGAAGGCTTTAGTCTTAGCATTGAATGATTCCGCTGCAGCATTGGTTGCCCTTCTTTCAAAGAAATTAATAATATTCAGATAGCGCGTCTGAATGGATCGTGCTACTCTTCCAAAGGTAAGGAATCCATATTTATCTATCTCATCAGACTATCTTACAAACCTTGCCAAGGCTGAAACCGGATGACATTGCAATGAAAGACGTCAGTAACACCCTAATCAGGCAATACGATACCTTTTTGAAAGCAAGAAAGGGATTATGGCAGAATACTGTGACTAATATATGAAGTGCTTCAGGAAGATTATAGGATTAGATAATGCCTGGATTCTGGTGAATCCTATTGCTAATATAAAGAATACAGAGGTAATTGTAGAGAAAGACACGTTAACGCCTAACAAAATCATCAAAATCTATAAAAAGAATTTGAGATAGAACGGCTACTGGTTTATCGGGATATCTTTGTTTTCTGTTATTTCACAGAATTAGCTTTCATAAATGTATTTAACCCGAAACCAAGCCATATTATAACTGACAGCGAAGGCAATCAGTGGATACAAAAGAAAAGAGAAAAGACTGATATTAAAGCAAGTACTCCATTAAACATACTAAAGAAATATGAAGAACACCCTAAATGCCTGGAAATAGAGAAACTTTTGTCTTGTACCTGCAATCAAAAGCCTCACAGTCAGACATCCACAAAATGTTTCATGGAAAGAAAACGGTAATTTTACGCTTGTCATTCCAGACCCAAGATATGAAAAGGATCCGGAAACATACAAATATCTGGGACATGATAGTATAGTCATCATCGAAGAGGAGATAGAAATTATGCTAAAAACTGAACTACACAGCATGATGCAAAAATATCATATAGATGAAAAGCATGAAGATACTTTCATGAAATCGTTCCAGAAGTATAAAAAGAGAGTGGAGGAGGAAAGAAAAAAAATAAAATATTTATACATATAGATTTCCATTACCCATGCTTGCAACAAAAAGCATTTAGGGCATGGGCTCTTTAAAACGTATGATTTCTGTCAGTCAGGATTGTCTCCCCTATTTAAAACAGTACAAGGGTGATGAGGGGCAGATCAACAACTTAACCTTTAGTACATACAATGAATAAAATTACCATTGCATTTATTTTATCTTTAAAACCGAGAATCAAAATGTAACTACTGATTCATAAAAATATTGAATTTTTATTTAAATACTTGGAGCGATTAGGACATTCAATTAGTTTTGTACCCCATACAAAAGTACCATATTAGTGGTAAATTCATGCAATGTGTAACATAAACGTTAAAAACATCAAGAAGAAGCCGTCCGTTTTTAAAGCAGATTGGGCAGAACGGAAAAAGTGAACATTGCTGTTATTTTTATACCTGAGAATTTGGACATTACAAAGTTCTCTATATTCACACACCGATATATTTATGCTAATAATATACCTGGAAATCATTAAATTAGAACATTCTCCCCCACCCACACTAAAAAGAGGAATAATTTTGTTTGGGGGAGATCTTGTGTTTAAATTCCCCGCATCATGAATAAAACAAAATTTTATACAGTGGCCGGGCACACTTTCCGCATAACGATGGCGGAGAGTGAAAATGTATGGCAGGGCATGGCTCCTGCTTATTCTCCGTTCGAGATATTGCCAGACCGCCAAGTTCTTTTCGTATTAACGGTAGGCGACTTTATCTCCCCAAAAGAAGCAGACCTTATTCTCAGAGATTCCAACCTAAGAGAAGAAGAAGCAAAGCTGGATGTGTATCGTACTGCTTGTGGCTACCTATTCGAAATGCGCACTCCTTTTACCAACAAACTGAACAGCCGATTACAAATAAGCGATGATTTCCACACAGCCGAAGTAAACCTCTCGGGCCATGACATGCAGCGGTTATACGGTTTGAACAGCGCCTTGATGCTTTGCTACATGCTTTCCACCACCTCTCTGGACACACTATTGATGCATGCCTCGGCAGTGGTGAATGAGGGCAAAGCCTATCTCTTTCTAGGGCGTAGCGGCACAGGAAAGAGTACCCATAGCCGCCTGTGGCTTCAAGGCATTAGTGGAACGAAGCATCTCAACGATGACCATCCCGTCATACGTATAGACCCACAAGGAAATGCCATCGCTTATGGCAGTCCGTGGAGTGGGAAAACATCTTGCTACCACAACGAAAGCGCCCCCATCGGTGCTATCGTGAGAATAAAACAAGCTCCTGCCAACTCTATCAGAATTCTTTCCCCCATTGAGTCGTATGCCTCACTGTTCACAAGTAGCACAGGCATCGCATGGGAAAAAACACTGGCTGACGGAAAAGACCGTACCTTACAAAAGATCATTTCCCGCGTATCTTGCCTGCGGTTGGAATGCCTGCCCGATAAAGCAGCAGCCCGGCTCTGCGCATCGGTGGTCAGAAAGGAGGAACAATGCAAAAAGTGACTTTACCCAACAATGTGCTGTTGCCCGAAATTATCCACCTGCTAAAAGAGGGTGACACCGTAATCATAAAAGTAAAAGGAAACAGTATGCTACCCTTTATTACGGGCGAACACGACAGCGTGGTGCTGCAAGCGGCAAACATATCGAAATTAACGATAGGAGACATCGTACTGGCAACACTGGATGACAGTCGGTATGTACTTCACCGCATCATCGCTATGCGCCATGGCTATATCACCCTGATGGGCGACGGCAATCTGTGCGACAAAGAAATATGTACCGAGGAAGCCATTGCAGGACAGGCCATCCGGATTATAAAAAGGGAAAAAATAATAGACTGCACCGCCCCTACCCAACGAAGGAAAGCAGCAGTCTGGAAAGCATTACTACCCATCAGAAGATATCTGTTGGACATATATAAACAAATAAACTGAAAAACAAATCGATATGAGAATAATAGAAGGATTCAGGCTGCGCCAGGTGATGGGACAAGCCACCATCATAGGCGAAGGCATTGGACAGATTGATTTTAACAAGCTCATCACGCTTAATACCACGGCAGCCTATTTGTGGCAATCGGTAGAAGGCAAAGTGTTTTCGATAGATGATTTAGCCGTTTTACTAACGGAACGCTTCCGCATTGATCCAGCTATAGCTCAAAGGGATGCCTTTGCTATTGCCCGCGAGTGGATAGCAATCGGAATCGTACAAGAGTAGGCCAATGAACAGCGAACAACAAAAATTTCTGGCATTGCTGCGTGCCGGATTATGGAATACACCCGCAGACGTAGCATTGTTTTCCGGTCAGACCGACTGGGAAACTATTTTTATACATGCTGCCCGGCAAACTGTATTGGGGCTTGTAGCTACAGGAACAGGGATGCTGCCCTGTTGTTGCTCCCCCCCTGTATCGGTTGCAAAGAGGTTGCGTGATGTAACAACTGTGACTATCCGCAGCCATGCTCTTCTAAACCGGACATTGGCTGTAGCCGTGAAGCTACTCAGACAAAACGGTATCCATCCGGTATTGCTCAAAGGGCAAGGAGTTGCCACCAACTATATAGAACCCTATCTCCGCATGTGCGGAGATATTGATCTGTATATTGGGCAAAGAGATTACGACAAGGCCTGTGAAGTCGTCCGACAGTGGGCAGGGAATAAAGAAGGTATAGAAAGTGGAAAGCATTATCATTTCAAACACGGGGACGTAACGGTGGAGTTACACCGCATAGCCGAACGCCTTGTTCTACCATGGCAAAATACCCGTTTCCAGCGTTGGACTCACAAGCATTTACACAACGACCATTTGCGTAGCGTCGAGATAGAAGGCACAGCCATATCGCTTCCACCGGTAAATTTCGACGCGCTCTATATTTTCAATCATGCCTGGCATCACTTTTCGGAAGGAGAAGGGATCGGATTGAGGCAGTTATGTGACTGGGTCCGCTACCTGCATATCTTTCGTGGCGAGATAAACCGTATAGAAATGGAAAGAGATCTGAAATCTTTCGGCTTATGGTATCCTTGGCAAATATTCGGGCCTATTGCCGTCGATATGCTGGGACTTCCCCGTGAAGAATATCCTTTCTACACCGATCGCTATGCAAGGCAGGCTGCACGGGTTATCAGTATGATTGAGGTAGACGGTAATTTCGGTTTTTTCGATCCGTCACGAATGAAGCGTCCCGAAGGGTATATAGCTGGTAAGGTGCATTCGTTCAGACGAATGAGCAATCGTTTCGGAAAGCTCTTTCTCATTAGTCCTAAAGAAGCTGTATCCGCATGGAGTAATTACTTGTATATAGGTATAAAACAGGTAATTACCGATACGTTAAATCCTCTCAAGACATGAGAACCGCATTGTGCATCAGCTGGCTTTGGGGTACTTCCAACGGAATCCGTTCCCATATTGTCCTGAGCAGCATTTCAGGAATGGGATATGTATGTGCCTCACTCGCCTTTGTCTGGGTGAGCAAGCGTCTGGTAGACATCGCCACCTTCAAAGCCGGAGGTGGGCTTTGGAGTTACGCCGCATTGATGGGATGCTGTATCGTAGTTCAGCTCTTTTGTTCGGTGATAGGCTCCCGAATCGATTTACTGAACTCCGTGCGGTTGAAAAACACGCTTCGCCATCGCCTTTTTGCACGTATTATGGAAAGCCGACTGGCCGATAAGAAGCAACTCCATACGGGCGAAATGCTCAACCGCATGGAGGAAGATACCCGCATCGTGACCGATGTGCTGTGTACAGCATTACCCTCGGTCATTGGAATCGTGGTACAACTTATGGCAGCTTTCTGTTTTCTGGCGGTGCTTGACCTCTCGCTGGCCTGGATGCTGGTCGGTATCATGCCTGTGGCATTGCTACTAAGCAAAGTCTACCTGAGACGTATACGTCGTTTTACGGACGAAATACGTTCCACCGAAGGGCGCATACAGTCGCATGTGCAGGAGGGTCTGCAACACCGTACGCTTATCCGCTGTCTGGAGCACATACCACATACCACTACTGCTCTTAGTGGTTTGCAAACCACCCTTTACCGGCAAGTAATGCGCCGCACGGACTTTACGCTCTTTTCACGTACTGTGGTGCAGGCCGGTTTTGCTATCGGATATGCTACCGCTTTTCTATGGAGCATTCAAGGATTGTTCAGTGGGACGGTCACTTTCGGTATGATGACCGCTTTCCTGCAACTGGTGGCGCAAGTACAACGCCCTGTGGTCGAACTGAGCCGTTACCTCCCTTCTTTCCTTCAGTCAGTCACTTCGGTGGAGCGGCTGGAAGAACTTGATGCGTTGCCGCCGGAAGAACAGGGTAAGCCCATACTTCTGCCGGGTAGTGTGGGTGTTCGTTTGGAGGAAGTCAGCTTTAGTTATCCGGATGGATCTCATAAGGTTATCAATAACTTTACATACAATTTCATTCCCGGCAGCTTCACCGCCCTTGTGGGGGAAACAGGAGCCGGGAAAAGTACACTAATTCGATTGATACTGGCATTATTTACTCCCGAAAAGGGACACATTACACTTTATAACGACACAGAAGAAGTGGCTGCCTCCACACTTTCCCGTTGTAATCTGGTGTATGTACCGCAAGGCAATACCTTGTTGAGCGGAACGATACGTGAGAATCTGTTGTTAGGTAATCCTTATGCTACGGAAGCCGAACTAAGGGAAGTACTTTACGCAGCAGTCGCAGAGTTTGTGTTCGATCTGAAAGACGGGTTCGATACCCATTTAGGTGAGGGAGGTGCTGGGCTGAGCGAGGGACAGGCACAACGACTTGCCATTGCCCGAGGCTTACTTCGTCCAGGTGGCATTTTGTTGCTGGATGAGCCCACTTCGTCTCTCGATGGTAAAACAGAACGTACATTACTTAAGCGGCTGGCTACGAGAGTGACTGGAAAAACCGTTATACTGGTCACGCATCGCAATCAGGCGGCAAGTAGCTGCGCTGCTACTATTACAATAGAAAGAAACCAATAATGGTTCTTATTTTTTTATTAACTTTTAAAAAACAAAGAGAATGAAACAAGAATTTGAAAATGGTACGCAAGACGTACATATGGAACAGTATGAGGCTCCTCGTATGGAGGTGATTGAGATGGAAATCGAAGGTCCCATCCTATATATGTCAGGTGAAGATGGCAACCGCCAGGACTGGTAATAATTAAAGTAAAAAAACAAGAATGAAAACAAAACTCTTTGCGGCAGGGGCCGCTTTATGTATGCTCGGAATGACCGGGTGTAGCAAAGACATGATGGAGGATACCGATGTACAGGTAGGCCAACAGATAACGATGGACATGCAGGCCTCCGGACCGCAAACTCGTGCGGACTATACTGACGATGGCAGTACGATGAACTTCTCCTGGAGCGATGGTGATGCAATCAGTGTAATGGTGAACAGTGTAGCTGGCAATGGAAACTGTCAGTTAATCACCTCTACTGCCGGCAAAAGCGTACCCTTTAGTGGCAAGGTAACCGGATGGGCAAAAGGTGATAAAACAATCTATGCTTTTTATCCCTATAACTCAACACCCTATACCGTTACCGGGGGCGATAACCCGGCAACAGCCACGACTCTTTTGACTTTACCCAATCCGCAAACATACACGGTGGGTGGTGCCATCAGCAACAGTATTATGGTGGGAACGGGTACGGCTACCGTCACTAACACGGCCATCAATGCCTTGGCAAGCATGAAGCAGGTAATGAGCATCGTGAACCTGAATATCACTAAAGCACCCAGCAAGGTGAAGGGCGTGAAACTGAGTTGTACAGAAGCCGTTTTCCCTACTACGGCAACCGTAGCACTTAGTACTGCTGAAGTTTCGGCATCCGGCACCTTGGCTAATGAACTCTCTATGACTGTGACCGATAATACAACGGAAGCAACTAAGGCAGTCTCTTTCGCTATGTTTCCTGTGGACCTGAGTGCTAAGAAGATCCGCATCGAAGTTACATTTGAGGGTGGTAAATCGAAAATCATTGAGAAAAGTGGAACTAAATTTTTGCGCAACATGCACTACGTGATGGAGTTCGATGGGGCCCCCAAGCCTGAACCTGTGGGAGATGTCGTCCTTTTTGCTGAAGGAGTGAGTCTAGAATCGGGATGGTATGATCAAAATAAGTCACGTGCGGGCGATAGTCAGCTATGCTGGGCTTGTGCCGAAAGTAATATGATTCAGTGGTGGCAAGATCGCTATGTTGCCTCAGGCAAAGCTCTTCCGCCTACAGCACCCAACGGGATTATACCCGGTCGTGAAAACGAAATATCCAGAAGGCTCGCCGTGTTTGAAGAATTCCATATGCGTGAATTTCAAAATAGATCAGGTGACATCCTAGTCGGTATTCCTAAATATTTTACCACCTATTATCCTGAAATTTTCTCTGACTTTAAGCCTTTTTTTTCTGAACGTACATATGCCAGCAGTAAAACTTTTCGAAGCTTGAAAGAATTCTCTGATTTTGTAGTGACCGGATTGAAAGAACGTGGTGTTGTAGGTTTGGGGCTTCTGGGACATGTCACTACTATTTGGGGAGCTACCTACAATACTGAAACAGGTCTTGTCAAGAGTATAGTTATGGCCGACTCCGATGACAGACATGACGGTAAACTTTATCATGGGCTATGGGAGAACCTATCTGTCAAGGAGCGGTCTGATGGACGGGTTGTGCTAGGAAGCGGTAAATTAATTGAAACAGCAGTTGTATTGTATGCCTATCCCGGAAAGACTGATTAGGGATATTTTCCGGGGGCTGAACTTTGAAACAGCTCGTAGAGAATAAGTCTCTTTTCGCTTTTCCTTCTTGGGAATCATAATTAGAATAACGAGTAGCTTTTTATGATTCCCAATCCTTCTAATATACTGATTTTAGAAAAGATTAAAAAGTAAACAAAATAAGTAACTGAACAACAAGACTGTAGTCAAAACAAACAGTAATTGACTTCAACTGCTGATTCGTATCAACTTAAAAAAACAAAGAAAATGAAATAAGAGTTTGAAAATGGTACGCAAGACGTGCATATGGAGCAATATGAAGCTCCTCGTTTAGAAGTGATTGAAATGGAAATCAAGGGCCCCATCCTACAGATGTCAGGTGAAAATGGCGCCGTTAGGACTGGTAATAATTAAAATAAAAAAACAAGAATGAAAACAATACTCTTTGCGGCAGGAGCCGCTTTATGTATGCTCGGAATGACAGGGTGTAACAAAAACATAACAGAAGATATCGATGTGCAGGCAGGTCAACAGGTAATGATGACCATGCAAGTCATCGGACCACAAACTCGTGCAGACTATACTGACGATGGCAGTAGGATGTACTTCTCGTGGCGCGATGGTGATGCAATCAGTGTAGTGGTGAACAGTGTAGCCGGCAATGAAAATTGTCGGTTGATCACCTCTACTGCCGGTAAAAGCGCACCCTTTAATGCCAAAGTAATCGGATGGACGGAAGGTATCAAAACAGTCTATGCTTTCTACCCGTATAATTCAACATCCTATACTGTTACCGGAGGCGATACCCCGACAACAGCCACGACTTTGTTGACTTTACCCAATCCGCAAACGTACACAGTGGGTGGAGCCATCAGCAACAGTTTTATGGTAGGAGTGGGTACAGCTACTGCCATCGGCGAAGCCATCAATGCCTCGGCAAGCATGAAGCAGGTGATGAGCGTCGTGAACCTGAATATCACCAAAGCTCCCGGCAAGGTAAAGAGCGTGAGGCTGAGTTGTACAGAAGCCGTTTTTCCTACTACGGCAACCGTAGGGCTCAATACTGCTGAAATTTCTACATCCGGCACTTTGGTTAATGAGCTCTCTATGAGCGTGACCGATAATACAACAGAAACAACTAAGGTAGTCTCTTTCGCAATGTTTCCTGCGGATCTGAGCTCTAAAAAGATTCGTGCCGAAGTTACGTTTGAGGGTGGTAAATCGAAAGTCATTGAAAAAGACGGAGTTAACTTTGCACGCAACATGCACTATGTGATGGAGTTCGATGGTTCACCGCCTTATTATACGGAAATCAACGGTTTAAAGGTGGCGCTTGGTAACTTGGTAGCCGACGGGGATAATGGCGCAAAAATTGGCGCACCTACCGATAGCGGTTTGTTCTTCCAATTTGGTTCACTCATTGGTTGGAGTTCAACAGCCCCCCTTTCTATCGTTGTAAAACCAGCCAATTTTAACGGTAGTGCGGATTGGAAAGATACAAAAAAGATTTGGCAAGGTACAACGGGCACTGTTCCATTTACAGCTACTGGCTCTGATAATGAGAAAGCAGGGGTTGGTGATCCATGTCGCTACTACCTAAAGGGCAGCTGGAGATTGCCGACCGAAGAAGAATTCACGAAGTTATTCAAAGGCTCTAATTATCCTGATTCCGGTCCTTGGACTTGGGCTGGCTCTTTTGCTTCTCATACGTCTGGCGCGATACTCCAGGCTTCCGGCAGACGTCACTACGCCAATGGTAACCTGGAGAATGTTAAAGCAGAAGGTTACTACTGGAGTACGTCGTCCCTCAATCATCCCGTAGGATATGGGGTTAGCCTATTTTTCTACAACACTTACTTAGCATTAAATAGTAGCCGTAATCGAGCGTACGGGTTTCCTGTTCGCTGTGTACAAGAATGAACAAGCAAAAAACCTGGAGATTTTATAAAGGGACAGCAAAAAAGGTCCGCTAAGTTTTTGTATCTCTCTTTAATTGAGATTTGCACATGCAAAGAATGAAGAAATCATAGTGATAATTTGCAGAGGAAATAATCTTTAATAGAATGATCAGAGGGAGATTATTCGGGTTAAAAAGGAGTTTGAGCCTATGTCGTAATACTTTATTATATTGAACTCAAATTAAATAATAACAAAAAAGATGTAATTGAAATAGAGAAATTCAGAGAATAAAATAAATTAAGCCAACTTACTCATTTGAAAGCAGTTGGCTTCTTTTATATATTCAATCCTTTTCGTTTTTCTGTTTTGTGATTAAATCTCTCAAATTCTTCTATGCCATCTCTTTTTCTACTATTTGATTATTTTTTACAGTCTTTAAATTCATTTTACAGCTCTTTAGCTATATCTCTTTTGCTGGAGAAATTAGAATTTTATTATCCAATTTAGTGGATAAAAAGTTATAAATTCAACGCACCGGAAACACAATCCAAGTGAATGCCAATGGTTTGAAGGAATCAATTTTGATATTTCTGAAACATGATGGACTGCAAGCATTAATAGCATGACGGAATATATCAAGACTACGAAAATATGGAGTATGCTTCCGGCAAAATCATATAAAAATCCAATTGGGTACATTTTGACTATTTACCCACGCTACAGAGACTTGTAACGTGGATAAAATTATCTGTTTCAAAAAAAACATCCAATAAAAGTAAGTGCATCTCCCTATCCACCGATAAAAAGATGCACTAACACAAACAAAACAAACAATAAGCGACCTTCACAGGCAGCGAAAAATCCATTATTAATCATTTTTCATAGGTTAAAATGACAGGGAAAATGGATTCTTTAGGAAACAAATAGCTTCACAGCAACTTGAAAATTATAAATAATTTAATTAATCGTCCCATTCCAAATGTTCAAAAAAGGTCTTGCCCAATATATTATCATATAAAATCATATTCAATCAATAAACAGTGTCATACATTCAGTTATTTCCTGTTCAATTCCAGTCATCTTCCTCTTCCTTAAAAAGCCCGTATTTCTTCACCAGTTCCGAGAGTTCCGGATCGAGGTTCGCCCGGAATTTCATTTGGGCGTTCATATCCACCGCACCGAGCAAGAGCCGCACCGCTTTTTCTTCATTCCCCAAGCGTGCCTGAAGGATGGCCTGCATGTACTTGTTATCGGCCGTCTGGGGCGATTTCTCAAATATTCGCAAAGCAGCCTTGTCATATCCTAAAGACATGTAAGCAATGGCCGTATTCACATCATCATACGGGCGCAGCATTTCCAATGCCTGTGCGTATTTACGTTTCTCCAGATATTCCACAGCCCGGGCATAGGTCGTATCCGGTTCGTTGGTATAGATTGTATCCTGCTTCATTCCCCTGCGCGAGAGACTGAATCGGAAATCTACCGCACGTATTATCGGATAGAGTTTCTCTAACATATAGGCGTATTCCGACTTATATTGGCTTTTTATCAGCCATTCGCGCCGGTCGGGTTCCTGTTCACGGTCAATAATCCTCAATATAGCGTCTTTATGGCCTTTGAAGTCTGCATCACTCACAATCAGGCTGCGTAACTTGTTCCAATCCTCGGGGATGGTGCGTATCTTCATCAGGTTCGGTAAATCCGGAATCTCGTCTTTCACTTCACGGTGAATCAGGTTACCCGCCTCGTCCATCTCAACGTTGACACCGACAGACAATGAATCGTACAGCACGGTAAACTCCCTTACCAGAACGTCACGGATGGATTTTGCACGCTTCTGGGCTATTTCTCCGTTGACGCGCCAACTACCTTCGGGCGATGAAGAAGCGAAGAGTGTCAGACTGTCTATCTTGTACACAGGATCGGTCATCAGTGCCAGAGTAAGATCTTTCACTTTCTTTACTCCTTTGCGGTTCACGGCAATGGTTTCGTCCAGGTTGAAGCCGTTTCTCGGGAAATAAAAATTCACGCTTGTATTGGCTTCCGCATCCCGGGCAATGATTTTTCGCACATAACGCGGAGTCTTGTCAATGAATTTAGTCATAGAACTCACCAGATAAGTCAGTGTATCCGACTTCGGAAGCGGATATTTGCTTCCGTTGCCGCTTAACACATTACCTACCACATACACCTTCATACGTGCCGAGTTTTCATCTGCGGGCACCTTCTGCGAATAGAGAAATTTCACCTGATCGGCAGCATAAATCACCGTATCGAGTTCCGCATCCGGATTGAACGGGAAACGCACGATATCATGGTATTTCTCGTCTTTCATCGCTTTACGCGCCTCGTTACGGGCTATTTTCTGCGTGTTATAGAATTTTTTCACCAGGTCGGTGGAGTCGAGCGAATTGATATGCGCTATCCAGTTTCCGTATTTTTCCTGCAGAGCGGCATGCCGCACGGCGGGCGGATGTATGTTATACAATTCGCGTATCAAATGGTATTGCGGGTAGACTGACCGTAGACTCTCGTAACAGTGGATATAATGCTTTACCGTTGTCACCGAGTCGAACCGGCTGAGTTCGAGTTCCCTGAACGCTTTACGACTGGGCAGGTGCAGCTGTAACGAATCGGACAGGTTGCGGTGATAGGCGTACAATGGCAACTTGCTACGGGTAAATCCTGCCTGCCCATCACCCAAACCATAGTATGCGAATATGCTCTCCTCCGAAAAGTTTGCCAATGACTTCTGCCTTGTCTGTACCGTATCCGGCCTTTCAGTCATCAGCCACAAGGGAGGCACGGTGTCCACACCCCGGACATAATAGAGCCTGTGTTCCGCCTGCCGCAAGGGTTCAAACGATACCCTGTCATAAAAATATTTCTTACGGGTAACCAGTTCTCCTGCCTGATAGTTGGTACGAAGTTCCCATTTGTGGTTGAAGTAACGGAAGCGCTCCCGCAAACCGGACCACTGGGGTTGTAAAGTGTCGTTCACCCGCTCCAGCGCACGGTCATACTGCCATTGTTGGCGCTCTATCATCAGCCGGGAGTTCTTCAGCATATACTCTTTCAACAGGCTGTCCCGCCGGTTTACCTGCCGGTTGAACATCTCAAAACGCAGTAAAAGCGGGTCCGGACGGCGTTTTTTAGCATCCTGTATCGCCCATAGCTTTTCCAGTCTACGTTTATACCATTTCAGACGTTCCAGATAGCGTTCAAAAGAACGGTAGTTTACGTAAGTGCGGTAAAAATTGGCGGAATCCGGAATTATTTTCTCTACATAACGGTCGTATCGCCGGTAGTCCCGCTCCTGCAACTCTCGGAAGCGCTGTCCCGTAAAGCGGAGTTCTTTCAGCGAGTCGGGCACGTCGCCCCTCATAAGCACCGGACGGACGTTGACCATCCAGTTATCCTGTTGCAAAACTTTGGGAACTGTCACTACAAACTCTACATTAATCAGCCCGTTCCGCTCTGCTGTATTACGCGTGGAACCGGCTGATACCACCACTTCATCAAGCGCCACCGTGGTCAGGTTCTCTTGATGGACACTGTCCCATTCTACAGACATGCCCACAGGGATGCTGTCACCTTTCGCACTGATGAATGTAAAGTTCAGAACCGGGGGCTGATTGGCGGAATCGCGTTTTGCTATCTCCACCGGCTCACTCCGCCGGTTGGCAGGCAAAGCAAGTGTCACCCTCGACTGCTCCTTGTAGAGCCTGCCAAAGGGGGAACATGCAGTGATAACTATTATCAGAAACAGAATATAGAAAATTTTAGAATTCTTCATGCTTCCTTGCGCCAACTGAAGGGCCGGTCTTAGAACAAATAAACAAGATTAAACGCCACTTTAGGTGTCGGCAGGAAATAAGTGCCCGATTTCACCTTATCACCACAATGTTCGCAACGATATTTCGTGTAGGGGGTGACAAGCAATCCCAGCCCCGCTTCCACTTCCATATTCCAGCGCTTACTGAGTAACCAGGAGCGGCCATAAGTCATTCCTGCGCCATAACCCCATCCCTGGTAACGGTAATCGAGTACCTTGTCCCATGCCACGTTGAAGCGTGCGCCCATGGCATACATGCTGATAAAGTTTCCAGCGTAGGGTTGCCAGAACCAGTAGCGTGCACCGGGTTCTATCAGAAAATGCTTTATCTTTTTAGTGTCACTGAAATTCCACGGATTATAAGAAACACTCATATTCAGCGTCCAGTGTTTATCCAGAAGCATACTGCCTTCCACGTTGAATGTGGTGGTGGCCAGTTTCAGCGTATTGGTTTGTACTGAGTAAAACTGGGCTTGTAGATTAGTCGTAAGACTACCTGCAAGCAGCAGGAAAGAGGATAATAGGCAATATCGTATGAATTGTTTCATGGATGTTTCAATATAGAAAGTTTATGTTAGTTTACTGTTAGTTTTTCATACCATTCGTCGTAGCCGGGCCGGTAACAATAGGCGGTAGGTGGCGCTTCAACCTGTATATAGTTGTCTGAAACTAATGTGCTGTAAAATTCAGAGAGCCTGACCAGAAAGCTGTCGGGCACATGCACGCACGGTATGCCTCCTTCATGCTCAGGATCGGTTTTGTTGGTGGCCACTAATACCGGATATATAATATTTAAATAATAAGCGGAGTATCCAAAAGCCCACCACTTCGCCTCTACGTAGAACAGGTAGATGTAATACAGGTTTTGGGACTCCTTATCAATTGCCAAGTTCGGAATTTCCATATTTATCTTTATTATCGGTTAATAATCACTCACACATCTCACCATACCGTTGGCCGTACTTTTAGCCTGGGTATCACAATAAGGGATACTTGGTGTAAATTCAAAAAACCAGGCTTGGTCTGCGCCCTTTTCGGTGGAAGCCCAGTATCTTTTCTTCTTGTTGGATTCTTCCATCGTTTTCTCTTTATATATCAAGCCGATGGGTTCACGAAACATCCACATCAGTTGTAACTCGCGTTGAGTGGGAACACGCCATTTGCGGCCTGCACCCGGTGAGCCGGTAGCACCATACCAACGGCATCCTGTATTTGCGGTGGTGGCAAAATCCGAATTTTCATTATTCCCGCCATCACTGACTCCCTGCATTGTCATCCAATTTCTATCATTGTTCCCCACATCTTCGGTAGCCACGATGAAGCGAAACGGTATTCTATCATTGACAGCCAGATTTCCACTGTTTCCTTTGGAAACCTGATGACGGATGGTAGTGCCGTTCCTCATCATCTTTATTCCGGTCCCCCATTGGGCGGCTCCTGCCAATCCATCCGCATAAATAACGGCATACGTTTTTCCACCGATAACCTCTTTCTGAATATACTGCCCGAAAACTCCCGAAGGAAAGCCAAAGCAGAATAAAACGATCCATAGAATGGGATAGATTTTGAAACTCATCATCTTTATATTTCTTATTAGGTTACATTTCGTTTACTTAGTGCCTTCGCCCGCATGATTGGCTTTATCAGGATCCTGCGAAGCTCTGACAGCATGTGTGTTGCCGACAGCATCGGAGAACACTTTCCCTTCATTCGTAACCACAAAGGCTTTATCGGCATCCGGATCGGCGGTAGACGACCAGTAACTCTCCGCCAACTGTTCCCGCGTACTTGAAGAAGAAATCCAGGTTCCTATCAGCTCGCTGACAGAAGGGAGATACCACAGAATATCCTTTGCCGGTTTTCCCTGTTCATATCCGTTCGTTCCGCGATAACAGGCGTAAGCAGCCGCATAGTCTTCCCAAGGAACGCCGGCCGCTTGCAACAGTGCGGTATTCTCACGTCCGTCCGTCAATGAAGTGGCTCCCCGTTTGTCGAATGTTGATCCTGCATACCATTTCAAGTCCTTCTCTCCCGGCGTTGTGGTGCCGGATACGCTTCCCTTCGGATAGTATCCATCCGAAAAATGAAGCTCTATCCTGTTCGGGTATTTCCATTTAACGGCATTCGCATCATCTACTGCCGGCAAAGCAGTGCCACCGGCATTGTATCCCGTAAGTTCTCCCGAAAAATAGCCCGGTATCAACCGGATGACATTGGTATCATTCGGACTGTTTCCTTTCAGGGTAATGTTGTAAGTCAGGTCGTAATTGGCGTACACACTGTAATCGGTCGTGAAGTTCTTTCCCAAAAAGAATTGATAGATAGAGAAATCTTTTATAATATTCAAATCCTCGATGCCGGGGACCGATACATTCTCCATCCCTATGATCTGGAGGTAAGTGCCGCCCGTCGGCGCGTTATCGCGACGGGTGCTCTGTGTAGAGGTTGGCACCGTCTGCTGGAGATTGATAGGGATATATAAAGGGGGCGTATCAATCACAGGATTTGCGGCCTTTGCCGTAGCAAGCAGTTTAGTCCAGAAAAGGCCGGATTTGTCAAACGAACTCCCTGAAGGGAAAACAGGCTTTCTTCCGATTACATTATAGTAGTTCCGCGTAGGGATATTCATCAAAGTCACCGCCCAGTCATGTTCTACATCTACAAAATGCGGATAAGTCGTTTTTATATGGAATGTCACTCTTGCCACGGTACGCTTCAAAGATACATATAACAGTTTGCCTGTAACGATTTCAGCGGCGATCTGGCCGCACATGACGATTCCTGTTTTCTCCCCTCCTCCATTAGGCAGAATCACCTTGTTTCTGGGGAAAATGTCGTCACCGATCGCCCATGTCATACATAAGTTCTGTAAATCCGCATAGGTGGAATTGCCTACCGTTATACCCTCAAACTCACTCTCATTGACGTTGGCTAAAATCACAACCATGTTTTTTTGTCCTGACGGGGTAGGCATGATCTCCACCTCATCTGTCTTGATGGAACCGTCCGGAGAAGTAAAAAATTTCTTTTCTACCAGTTTGCCATCCGGTTTCGTTCCGTCAAACTGGAAGCCCATATACGAATAAACGGCATTATCTTCGGTGATGGACGCAGCCGGCGACACGGCTGTCCTTGTGGCGGCAGGTGTCGCCACCACTTCTACATCCATTTCCGGCGAGGACATCCTAAGGACAGGAGGCATTTCTTCCGCACGTGTTTCCGCGTCGGAGGAAGTATTATAATCGTCTATGCCAAAAGCGAGCTTCACAGTAACCGGCTCCGTAGGTGAAGACGTCCCGGAATCGGGCAACAGGTTGTCCTCCGTGCATCCTCCCAAAGCCAGGCAGGCGATACATATCGAAGCCGTTATTTTTTTTATCCTACTAATATCGTTCATTTGCATATTATAATCATATCATTAATTAGAATCACGGACGCAGCGCACGGAACACGAGGTTGTTTTCTTGTCATACGGAGACAGTACTACCGTACTTTCTTGAACCGTACCTTTATTATCAATATACAGCCCCCACGCCTCGTTTTCGTTTACTTCCGTACCGGTCCAATAGGGTTTATTTCGATTATCATCCAGACTAAAGCCCAAATCGGAAAGTGAACTCCCATTACCCGTTACCAATACAAATACCGCCCGCAACTCGGAGGCTCTCGGCAATCTCCAGTTATGAAAACCGCCCCCGTTATATTTCCGGCACAGTTCTTTTGCAAGCAACAGCCCGTTTCCGTCTTCCCACGGAACAGGCGCAATGGAGACATCGTTTCTGGTCATCTGAAGTATCTGATGAGCTTTTTCCATCGTGTACACGTTTATATCATCCGTAATGTTCAGACCGTCCTTGGGCAGTGTTGCGGGGTCCGGTGTATTAACAGGCACATAGGCTCCGTTACCACCATAGGCCACAGTAGTCAGGTAGGCTTCATACGGATGCTCATTAGCAGTTAAATAGCCGGATTTTGGAGGATATTTAGTTGCATACGGAGCACCCGGATAAGTAGCCGTCGGCCAATACGCAAAACCGTCGTTGTTCAAATTCATCCACTTATAGTTTTGATCTCCGGGAGGCGTTATATCACCTCCAAACTCACCGTTAATCACCTCTGAACTCCAGCCCTGAATATTCAGGCCCAAAGCAGAGTTATTAAAGACAAGGTCATATGTATTTTTATATCCCTGCCGGAAACCGAATGATTGACGGTCGTCACTTTGGTTCAGATAAATCTTATCCAGGCTGAATATCTCATTAATTCCATTGATATTCAAGATGAGGGTTATTTCGCCGTTGCCGACTTTGGTATCCATGAACGAAGGGACCAGGAACTCGCAGGTGTAAACTTCCGTAGTGGACAATATCACGGCAGGCTCTATGGTGATGCTTATCGGACCGGCGACAGCTCCATCCTTTGGTAACCCTGTTTCCGGGTCAATAGCTCCCTTGTTCTTAATCCAGTTCGCTCCCAAGTTATCCAAAGTGACACTGCTCAATTTGAACTCCCCGCCTTTATTCACGTATTTCGTGATGTTAAGAACGATCCACGTATAAGCATGCCGGAAGTTTAAAGGAACAGTTGCCACCGATCCGTCGGACGGAACGAACGGATAGATGGTGCTGGTATTATAAAGCAGATCCGTCTGTTTGAGGCCGGTCTTAGCGGAAAAATCAAACGGGATGCCATTCGTATAGACATCCTTGGTGGCGGATGAGACAGCCGGATAGTAGGCAACCACCTTTAATGCTTTACCTTCCGGCCCCGCGGGAGTGACACTTGAATGATCGGAATTGTCTAAGAAAGACCAATTCCACGGTGCGGTAGCACCGGAGCGCTCCATGGTCGCTGTCATGTCTGACGAGCCTTTGAAAATCTCACTCCCGTTCTCACTTTTAGTGACGGACATCCCGAAAGCATAGGAATTTCCAGAAAAATCGGTTATGCCTGTAATACTCCTCGATTGGCCGCCCTCCGTATTTTCTATGGACGCATTGAAGTTCAGACGGACTTCCCTTCCCGGGGTATCCGATCCCGGACCGTCATAATTGTCACAGGCTCCTGCCAACAGTAAAGAGCAGGCTGCCAGGATGATTGCCCGGGGGCAGGTATATTTATTATTTGTATCCATATTCATTTTTGTATACCGTTTCAATTACTCATTATTCGCTCTCTGTCTCACGCAACGGATTTTCAATTTGTCTGTTTTCGGATGCCACGACGCATACCCCGTAGCAGAGGTAAAATCGACAGCCCACGCCCAATCGGACTTTTTCCGTTGCTCCTCCGTAGCATTGGGTACCAGATACTCACTCCCGCACCAATAAGAGCCGGACAGAGGTGTGAACCCCCGCAATTTTTCCAGACTTGCCTGATTCACATAAATAAATGCCAGTTCGGAGAGTCGGGGAAGCCTCCAGTCGTCGTATCCGCCTTCTTCCATATCGCGGCATAAGTTCAAGGCTGTCAACGCAGTCCCGGTCTTCCACTGAGAGCTCTCATTACCCTCGTCGTCCACCAGGTCGTTGGCGGAAACCATCAGGTTGGGATAAGTTCCTTCAAAGCTAAAGGCATCTGCCACCGTAGGATATAACTCCCCGTTTTGCCCTCCCGTGATATTCGGAGCATAAAAGCGGTTTCCTTCCTTGACATAAAAATTATTGTAGTCGAATGGAAGTTTTTGATTAGTACCCCAATAGGACTTCTTTTGGGGTATATACTGTGAGGAGCCCGCAGCGTAAGTCCAGTTCACATTCTCTCCATTAAATCCCTGATAAATGAGGTAATATCCCGAGATAGAAGGAACAGAGCCCATTGCGGACGCTTTCCATGGTTCAAGAGTGGCCTCGAAGCCTAAATTCTTCGGCATGCTCTTGTACGCAAGTTCGGCGGTGGCATAACCCGCGGCCTTCACGCTACTGATGGTAAACTGGTACACGTGATTGCGCAGGATATTCATCTTGTCACCGGTATTGTCATTAGTAAAGTCCACCCGATAGTAGGACAGTTCCGGAGAGTTATTATAATAGCCTCCTACGATAATTGCCAGACGGTTGGTATGCTGACCGTCATAGACGCTACCCCACTGCAAGTCGGTTTCGGGCAGGTAGATTTTTTCCGCACAATAAGTCTGGTTTGTGATGTATGAGGTGTCATAAGTCTTCGTGGTTGTTGTTCCGGAAGCGGTGGAAGGGCTGTCTATCACTATTTTGTTTGAGGTGATACCGTCAGTAGTAGTAGTAGTCCAGTGGTAGTTCGCCAGTGCCGGCATATAGGTATATTTCTGCCCTGCTTTCCATATTTGCACCTCAGTCATAACGAAAGGTTGTTTGCCGGTGCCTGTATTGGTCCATGAGACAGTACCGTCCGCATTTGTTTTCTTGGTGCCGATACCGATGTCCACACGTGCCACGGCACGGATCAACTCTGTATTGCCGCTATAAGCGGTACCTTCCTGCACCTGTACGGAAGTGCCACCATTCACCACTCCGAACATGGGGTACGGATGAGTGTCATCGAAAACAAGGGGGGCGTCTGTTGCCGTGCTCAGGCAGGCTTGTTGTACTTCCGCATAGCTCTTGCCGTACAGTCCATACAGAAAGCCATAGTCAGGGAGATTGGCAAGGATAACAAGCTTGTAGTTATCATTGCTGTTCACACTCTGCAACAAGGTGGCAGTATAGGTTCCACCGGCATTCTTTTTTCCTTCCGCCACGTAACGCAGGGTTCCGTAAGAGTCGGCGTCGGCATTGAACTGAAGAATATAAATTGAAGTGATCTGCGCGTCTGTTTCCGTGCCGTTTCCTAAAGCCGTGCCGGCATCGGCAGCAGATACGGAGAGCTTGACAAGGACGGGGCCGTCCTGCTCCATGCCGTATCTGTCATCGTTCTGGCAAGCTCCCAGCAGAATGATGATCCAAAGGGATTTCACCAGTCCGCTCAGTCTGACTATGTATCTGTTATTTGTCTTCATATTATATTCTTAACCTTTATATCTCATCGGGGACAGAAGAATCAATTGTATTCTTTCCAGACCACCGTTTCTCCCCAACCCGTAACTTTAATCTCTACATCCACAGAACTTTCAAAATTCAATAAAAGATTAGTGGTTTTGCCGACAATAGGGACAATCGGGTTGCCGCTGCCGTCCGTCGTTACGCTTTTAATCAAATCCCGGTCGTGGTAGATGTCTATCGTGATTCCCCCGCCGTTGATTGCAGGGAAAAGACGGCACATGGAGACTTCGAAGTCTTTGTTAGCGGCAAGAGTCATCGGCGGGCAAAGGTAAGCGGGATCGTCTCCGTAATTACCGCCGAAATCCATCCGGCTGTAGGTTTCATGGATGATGATCAAGTAATTCTCGTCGTCCATACCGGTGAGCGTTTGCAAGCCGCGCAGGGTTATATTGAGGGACGCCGTCATGCGGGAGACTTTCATGATGTGGTCTTCGGCACGGCCGGACGTTGTTTTGTTTTCTATTGTAAGCTCTCCGTGCATCAAGTCGGAGGGAGAGGTAAACATGCCCGGTTCGCCTGCCCTTGCTGAGGCAAAGGGTTTCAAAGAGATGAAGCACTCGGAGCATGGATCGCCCTTTTTCAGGGGGCAGAGGGCCATCGAACCGTCTTGAACGTTGCACAGGCCAACGCAATGGAGGGTGGGAATGCCCGGATAGTTCAGGATAACAGGTTCCGGTCCGGTCAACGGGAGTATGTCGAGCAGTAGGTCTTTGTCGTCGAAGACGTAGAGGCTCATGTCTGCTATTGCTTCCTGAGGGATGTCGGCCGGCAGATTCACCTTCAGAGGGATACCCTTGAAACAATCGTCGGTATTCTCGGCTATGCACCCCGATAACAACAGCAGTGTGAACATATAGTATAACATCCCCGGGATGAACCGGGATTTGCAGGCACCTGTCATAATGGAGATTCTTTCTTATTTTATTTCTTTGTAGTTTAAAATATCTGCCACGGAAACTGCCGCGGCAGATATTTATTAATATGTATGCATGCTCTGTAGAAGGGACATAGCAATCATAAGGTCAATGTGGGAATTATATCCATTCTTTGGAGATCTCCGGTACCAAGCTCCATTCTGCGGGAGTAACAGTAACCTCTACAGAACTGTTAACAGTCGGTTTACTCGGGTCTTCGGTACCACCACCACCGCTACCGCCTTGGTTGGTAGGTTTAAAGTTACCGTTCAAAGCCAATTTTACTTTATATGCCTTACCCGCTTCAAGTTCAGCCTGGTCTCCGCCTCCGAAGTAGGTGGCGAAATACATGGTCTGGACTTCTTCAGGTACAGCAGGACTCGCTGCTGCATCGGCTTTCACCTTTCTCCATTTCACTTCAACCACAAGTGCCGTAGGGTGATTGGTAATGTCCGAAACACCGTCGTTTGCAAAAGTATACCAATGCCCTATATCCGAAATCTTATTCGCTGCAGCAGTAAATTTGTCAGGAGCGGCCTCTATGGTGTACTCATCGTTTGGCTTGAACTGATTAGGTGGAGTGCCTGTCCATGGATCACTCCACGCTACACCACCGGTATACTGTTTCAAGTCTTGTGTGATATAGTTAGTGCCGCCATCGGTAGCAGGAAGGAAATGTGTCACTCTCTGTGCGTTCATCAGGTAAACGCGTGTGATAGTAAAGTTCGCATCAGCAGTCGCGTCAAACTCACCGGACGGAACATATTTATTGTCCGTAATAGTTTTACCATTGAATGTAATCTCCGTCAGTTGTATTCTGGCTGATAAGAAATGCAACTGTACTGTTGCAGTAGCTTTCTGAGTACCATTACCGTCATCACTGAACGCACTCAAATCATTTATCCCCGACATATAGAGATTATCATCCTTATGGGTTACGTCACCGCTTGGAGTATCAGGGGTGACAAGCATATCCGACAGCACAGCCTTAAGGGCATCCTCACTTGCAACATTGGCAAACGCCCCGCCAGAAGTTGTCATGTCTCCGGTATTGGCTACAACTGCCACTTTCTTGGCGTCCGTCGTGGTTGATATCGAATTGGCACCTGCGTCCGGAGTACCGATATACTGCTTCGTAATAACGAGCCCGCTCTGGTTGAAGATAAACACTGTAAGATCATTTACCTTACCATTCTTCTCAGTCAGATCGCCGGGTATCCCCGCTGCCCTGCTATTTGCCTGTACACCGCTTCCTTCTAATTTAAGGATAACTTTCGCTTCCGGAGCATCGCTTCCAGTTCCGCCGGGAATTTCATCGTCGCTTTGTGAGCAACTTGCCAATGCCGCTATCGCACACATGGACAATAATAAACTTTTCACTTTCATTGATTGATGTTTAATTAATAAATATTATAATGTTTACATATTTCAAACATTTTTTCTTGTTTGGTTTTAAAGTTCTATTCTATAATAGAGACTTATTTCCGATAAAAACAATTCTAAAATCAGGATTAACAGCTTATTACAAGTGCCCTATTATGAAGGGATATTAAGTAATTATAGAAATATACTTTAATAAAAAATAGAATTAGCAGTGTTTCAATATTATATGAATTTATTGTCGACATGATGTTGAAACATTGCTGAAACAAAACGAAAAAAAACAATAAAAAGAAAAGTCTATGAATAAGAAAACATCGCTGAACAAATTGCTCTATATACAAGAACATTTGTCATGTAGAAATTACCGTGAGAAATTGGAAAACGGATTCAAATATATTGAGTTTAAAAAGGATGAAGTCATACTGGAAAAGGAGACTATATGGAATCATATCGTATTCATGCTTGAAGGAGAATGTGTCATCAACTATAATCAGTTCAAAGACCGAAAATTCCAGGCAGGATCAATCATTTTGTTACCTAAGATGGCCACGATAAAAATGGAGGTAACGGCAGGAAGCCGCTTGCTCTCGTTGTCGTTTGGCATTCCTTTAAATCTTTGTGATAAGTTTACGCTACAATCGTTGACAGGACTCTGTGATAAACTCGATTATAATTTTGAACCGGTCGAAATACGTTATCCGCTTCCTCCTTTTCTGGAGCTTGTAACGCATTGTCTGAAGCAGAAAATGGATTGCGGACATTTTCATGGCTTGTTACAACAAGAGCTATTTTTTTTACTTCGCTGTTTTTATACCAAAGAAGAATTGGCGCTTTTATTTTACCCGATTCTGGCAACAGAGTTGTCATTCAAAGATTTTATCATCGGGAACTGTGCCAAAGTAAATAATGTGAATGAACTTATTTCCCTTTCAAACATGGGAAAATGTAATTTTCACTGTAAATTTAAGCAGGTATTCGGAACAACGGCCAAACAATGGTTGCTGAAACAACGTAATCAACGTATTTTAAACAAGGTGATGGAATCGGAAACTACGATTGGAGAGTTAATGGAGGAGTTCAATTTTGATTCCCAGGCTCATTTTACGCATTACTGCAAACAGCATTTTGATTGTACACCACGAGAATTGATTATAAAGTATCAGACTATGGATCAGTAGTTTTTTGCCTGAATTACGTCTAAAAGGACAAAAGGTAAAAAAAAACATTCTTTTTGGCAATAGATGTAAATAACGGATGGTCTATCTTTGCACCATATAACATACAGAACCCATGATTTTATGGCCTGCATCTCTATTATAGAATAGAGTGTTATAAAAGACACCTTTTTAAAATAAGATGACTCTGCATTATAATAAACTGTTGATCAAACCATTGATTCTCTTAAGATTAGTCCGATCAAGCTCTTTAAGATATACCAAGGTCATTTCTTCTTTCGTGTGTCCTAAACCGGTGCTGATTGTAGCAACGGGTGCGCCATATTCCCTCGCCAATGTTGCCCAAGTATGACGGGCGGTGTATGTTGTCAGTGAAGGGGCAATCCCCAATTTTTCGGATATGGTTTTCAGGTGCCTGTTTGTCCGCCCCAAAGCTACGCGGTATTGTTCATATTCGTTTTTATCCGTTTGAGGGTTAATCACAGGTTGGATTATAGGGAATATATAGCTATCCACATTCTCTTTATTAATCCCGTATTCATCCAGAATGGCTTGAATCTGGGGAGTAATTGTTATCTGAATAGTCTGTTTTGATTTATGCCTCCTATAGCTTATTGAATTTCCACAAATATTTTTCCATCTTAAAAAAATAATGTCTACAAAAGCCATGCCTTGGGCATAGAAGCCGAATAAAAAGAGAGCCCGGGATTGCATCAGTTCCGGATTGGCTCCAAGATCGGATTGCGTTAACCGTAACATCTGCTCTTTATCCAAGGCCCGTTTTACGGTTTTGCACGGTTTGGTGCAAATGTCTTTGAACGGATAAGTGCATTTGGGCACGAAGCCGTCTTTTACAGCCAGGTTATATAGGGTCCGGAAGTTACGCATATAATATGCCTCTGTATTCTCACTGACTCCATTGCAAGACAAAAAGTCCTTGTAGCAGGTTACGAACCGTTGGTTGATCTGGGACATTTTCACCTGCTTTGAGCCGACAAATTTTGCCAGGGAGGAACGTGTGCTACGATAGGCTGCCGCAATACCATCTTTTTTCATTGACTTTTTCCAGGCTATCTGTGAGTCAATAAAATCTAATAAGATGTATTTCCCCGCAGATTTGTGAGCAACAGCGGAAGCTATGTCCTTCACGGTATATTCATCTCCGGTCGCTTCAAGCCGCTTTATCTGCAGATAGAACGATCTGGTCATCTTATGTAGTTCCCGGCTGATCTTGCAATCGGCGTAATTGTTGGAACTGACCTTTTCTAAAACTGGTATAAATTCATTTTCCTTCATACGGTATTTAGTATATACAATCTCTTTTTTCCTCTGGTGAAGAAGTTGGAATACCACAGGGTAACTTCCGTCTTTCAATGCTCTCGATTTGTTTAGCTTTAATTTTACTGTTGCCATAAATTTTAATTTGAGTATAACATAATTAATTTTTCGGCAACAAAGAAAGGTGATTTCGACAAATACGCACAGTACAAGCATCGTCCTTTTTTTATGCTTTAACACCGAGAAAAAAAATATGTCACAAATGTTCTGAACAAGCGCTTTCGGAAACTCTGTTAGGACAGGCGCTGTTCAAAAGGTAATGGCCTGAAATTGGATCCTATCACACCGGTTTTTGCTCATGGATCAAGCAAAACCATCATTGCAGAGTTGCTAATTTGCAACAATCTTCCCAATCGTTTAAGATCACTTCTTAAATTGTTGCAAATATAACCCTATAGATCCACATATAAACTACCAATCAGCGCAGAAATACTGCGAATCAACAACGGGTAATCTATTTAGATATAAGATTGTCTTTATGTCCGTTTCTTACCTGCATCGGAGTCCCCCCTAAATGCTTCTTGCAATAGAAATTAAAGTGTGAGGAGGTATTAAACTTAAATTCGTACATGATTTGCTTCAATGGAATATCGGGATCCATTAGTTTCTGAAGGATTTGCTTGACTTTACGTTCTTGCATCCATTTATAAGGGGTTTCATCAAAGTTCTCTTTAAAAAGCTTTTCAAAGTGTCTCATGCTGTATCCCAACAAGTGAGCTAATTCTTTTGAGGTTTTCACTTTTAAGTAATTACCTAAAATCATCTCGACAAAAAGCGGACTGTTACCCAATGACATATAAAATATCTGTGCTATTTCTTCCTGAGTATAAAAATGCTTGAACAACAGTTGCATTTCTTTGCATTTGAGAAGGTATAGATGGTGACAGTTTATTCCAATATCTACATAGTTTTTAATTTGATAAACCAGGCTTTTCATTTCCTCTTTCATAGGAATACCCCGGCATAGGAATTTCACTGTACTTTTCCTCTTGAAAAGTATTTTATTTTTCACATTCGAACATGGAAAAACCGATGCATTGTACCCTGTAAGCATCAGGGTTGTTTTAGTAATTGCTTTCCATTTAAATTTATTATTCTTGGGTAAGAAGAACATTTCATTTTCAGATATAGGACGGTTGATATAGTGATTAAAATCAATGATAATACCTCCCGTAAATAAGAAAACAAAATAATTACTTGTTTTACTGCATAGTTCCAGAGATTCCCCGGCTTTCATTTCGATGTACTGAGGTATAACCTTATAATCCGGAGAATAATAAGGGCATATTAGTTGGTTGGGGCTTAAGTTTTGCATTTATTATATTATATGGGTATATCGCAAGTACATTTACAGTCAGCATACATCCCTTTTCAATAAGATGCGCTCGATATGCTTTTAAAGACAAGCAGCCAATTATCAGAGCTACTGTTTTGTTTGTTTTTCAAGTACTACATATAGCTCCATTATGAGAGGGTCCATTCTGATTTATGAACGCAAATATAGATAATAATATTTAATATAAAGAGCTTATAATGATGTTTTTTTCAGAAGCAGTTTCCTTTGACACATACATGATACATTCATTATTAGAATCATAAATTCTCTCTACATTATCTAAATCATGTATTGTTTAGTTTAGAGGTTCTTCTTCAAATTAGGTGGTAAATTCTTTATTTCTTTATTTTCAAGTTGATAAT
>MJGMD1__coassemble_1959_pt1 | contig 29725 bp, 20 predicted proteins | sample MJGMD1__metabat2_low_PE_010 | metagenome-assembled genome bin MJGMD1 | reverse complement strand
TGAAAAAGCATAGCCGGGGAATGGAGCATCTACAACTTACCGCTTCAGAGCAGAAATTTGTTGGACAGCTATTGGAAAACAATAAAACCTTGTGGTAGTAAAAGATATCCGAAACCTTACCCTTTAGTATTATACAATATTTAAAATTGGTCAGGAACGTTTGGGATGTGATATCTCGAACGTTCCTTTTTAGTTATTTACTACAAAGATGTTGCCTGTTGATAAATTGAAATAGGAGTTTTCAATGAGGTATAAGACTTCTCCGTTTTTCCATATGATGGGTATATTTCTTTTGCTATCTTCATCGTATTTGTATCCGGCTGCATAGACATCGTTGCCGACAACAAAAACAGACAGGCTGTTTACGTTTTCTTTTTCATACAGAATAGTTCCATTTTTCCATATATGGGAAACTTTTTTATTATCTTTAAATGTAGTTCCTGCTGTATAGACATCATTTCCGGATACCACTATGGATTCAGCAGAGGTATCCGTTAATCGATATAAGACTTCTCCGTTCTTCCATATTGTGGAAATACTCTCTTCTTCTCCGACTGTGTAGACATCGTTATTTGATACATAAATAGAGTAAGCCGAGGCTTGTTCTGTTCCGTCTGTTTGATACATAACAGAGCCGTTTTTCCATACCATAGCTTTGCATTTTGAATTTAGATATTCGAATCCTGCGGTATAGATATCATTATTATAAACACAAATAGACCAGGCTTGTGAATTTCCTCTCCAATCCCCTCTGTACAGAACTTTTCCGTTTTTCCATACAATGGCTTTTCCAATATCTTTTCCTTCGTATCCTGCGGTGTATACATCTGTGCCGGATACATAAATGGCTCTGGCTTCTGAGAAAATTGTTCCATCTGTTTGATATAAAACTTCTCCGTTTTTCCACACTTTGGCGATGAACAGACTTCCCTGCTTTTCGTATCCTGCGGTATAGACATCATTGCCGGCTACATAGATTGAATGGATGTGATTGTTGTCTGCTTTTTTAGTTTGGTATAAAACTTCTCCGTTCTTCCAAACAATAGCCATTCCTCTGTAATCAAAGATTTCAGTACCTGCCAAATAGATAGTCCTGTTATCATCCGTTCGATTTTTTCTATCGTCTTCTTTCTGACAGGAAACCAAAGTGATGAGGATGATTGCTAAGGGGATTAAGAATGTTTTCATAGGGGAGAATTTTAATTATATTTTATAATGAGGTTTTGTTTGTAATAAAGACAAATATATGAAAGTCTATCAATAGCTTATATAAAGATATAAGCTATTGATAGATTTATTTATTATCGAGTTTGATAATCATTAACAAAAACACTATTGTCTAAAGCCCATGAACCTGTAAAAGAGATAGGAACTCCATATACTTCTTTGCTATATACTCCACCATTGATTATAAAATTCTGAAATTCTTCAAAACCTTTGACAGTTTTTACGGCATCACTTCCATCTCCGCCTAAAATACAAATACTGATAGAGGCTTCTGAAATTATCTTTTTGGTATTGTGGTCTAAGGATAGTTGACCATTAACAATGATGGCATTAAATGCTGTTCTAATAGCTACAGATAATTCATTATAGGATACATCCGACTCTATTACTAATACACCTTTTCTCCCAAAATTGATCGAACTGATATAAATAGGACAGTATTGTAAATATTTATTTTTGGTATTCTCATCTATAAAAATATTTCCATCCGATGGAATATTCATGTATGCACTAAAATATATTTGACTAAAATCAACAAATATGCCTGTCCGTCTTTCTTTTCTACCATGATTTATATTTATGTTAACCGAGAAAAGTCTGGCAATATCTACATTTGAACCAAAAGCGAATCTTATTTCATTGTAATAGTCAAACTCCTTCATACTATATGTGATGGATTGTGATTGTTTACCGCTGAAATCCTTATCTCCAATGGCTTCAATTATGGTATCCATGAAATCAGCTTGTGTGGGAGCTGTCTTTTTTGATTTTACCGGTAAGGAAAAAGAAACTCTGATTTCACTTTTTAGTTCATTTTCGAAACCAATAGGTCTGTACATACCAGTGTTTATAGATTCTTTTGTTAATGTAGAACCTAAATAAACGTATTGTTTATTTAAAGCTGCTATTTCATATAGCTCTATTTTAGGTACGTGTTGGGTTTCTGTTATATCAACTTCTTTACCATTTCTAATTTCATATACTTCGTCATACAAAAGCGAATTATTGTAAGACCTTGTTTGCTGTTTACTATGATTCTCTTCTTGAAGAGGATTGTTTGCTATATTCTCTTTTTCGCAGGAGATAAAAGATAATAATGCACTTAAAATAAAAAAATGTATTTTATTCATTGTAGTTTATTTTAAGATTAAATAATAAGGATCATTTCTCAATATGTAATATTTATCGTATTGGCTTGAATACCAAAAATGAGCTCGGTCTTGCGCAGTAGGAGCGGGACCAGATTGTTCTCGGTTAGATATTTCCTTTCCTATATAAATATGATATATTCCATTAGATTCAGTTATATCACTATTACAAAATATTAATTCATCATGATTTTCTTTATATGATGAAATAATATTTGGCCATTTTTTTATATCTGCACGACTATTATATTCTTTTTCGAAAGCATCAATGGTGAATACTAGTTTAGGATGAGGCTTTGTTCTGTTACCATATCTATCTTTATAGAACTCTAAATAAACATTGCTTGAATAATTATAGTATGAATTGTCATTACTAGAACCATTATTTTCTGTTATTTTTTTCATTTTTACGAAAAGAGGGGCTATGTGTGTATAATCTATAATTTCAATTTCAGCTAATTCATGCGTATTGGCGTATGAAAAGGAACAAGAGATAGGAGAACCGTAGTTCTCTTCTGAAAAAGTGGAATTTTTAATCATATTAAGAAATTCATGATACCCTTTAATTGTGTGTACTGCATAGTCACTATCTGCACCTATGATAAGAATTTTAATTTCGGTTTCATTGAAGAACTTTACTTCCTTTTCTTCTAATTTTATATCTTTGTGATAGAATATTCGGTTAAACTCCTTATTGATACATTGTTCTGCGAAGTCATAAGATTCATCAGTTTCAATAACAAGAATACCTAATCTTCCAAATGTTACTTTGTTAATGTAAAGAGGTTCAAAACCACTTTTCCCTTTTATTTCGTCGTCGCTTAGGGGGGCTATGTTCATAGTAACATCAAAACAAGATTGATAAAATTTAACATAAAGTCCCGTGCTTTTTAATATTCTATGGTGATATTCTGTGGAATTTTCTTGTCGAGAAGAAAATAGAGAACTTGTATTTATATTAGTGCCAAAAGCTTTTTTTAATTCATTATAAAAAGTAAATCTATTGTGATAAAACATGAATTTATCATTTTGTTTGAAATTTCCATCAGCAACAATATCTTTTACATAATCGCTGAATTCTGAATATGAGGGTTCTTCTATTATTTTACTTGTTTTTTTAGGCGTTTTATGTGTGAGATTTGTAGATAATGTAATAGGTCTTCTATTATTTACAAAAACAGGAGTAAAATTGAATGTAGAAACACAGTTTCCTTCAAATATAGCCCCTGGATATATGTATGAATTTTTATTAGGTATTACGACTTCAGTTGACTTTATTACAATTTTTCGATTAAAAAAATCATTATCTTCAGGTGATAGTGACTTTGTTGTTACTGATTTAGTGTAATTTTCAAGAATTTCTGAATAAAGTTTATCCTCATGATATATATATGAAGAATCAATTATGATTTTGTTATCATATTTCTTCATTTTATGATTATCAAGAGAAGATGTTAAGTATACTTCCTTTTCACAAGAAAATAGGAAAATGGAAATAATAGGCCAACAGTTTTTTAAAAATAAATTCATAAGGTTATTAAAGTTATAGGGTTTAAAAATAAATATGATTTAAATATAATAAGAATCTGAAAGTGTGATTTTTTTGTATTAAGAATGATGCAAATGAAATAAAATATATTAAATGAAACAATATTTTGATATTTAATTATTGTTAATTTATTGTTTTTTTGATTGATGTTTTATTTATGAATTCATATTTTATAGATATGCTTGAGTGATCTTTATTATTTGTGAATAATGTTTTTTCTATTAATAGAAAACTTCAGATTATTATATCTTATATAAAAAACTTTGTTTAATGAAGCCTGTAAAGCCTTTGAATTTTAAATTGTTTATGTGTGAATTATATCTCTTATTACTATTAGCAAACGTTAAACAGAGAAACTTTTCCCTTTTCATTTGTTATTTGTAGTATGACGTACTAATAACAATAAATATGAAAAAGAGCTTTGTTTATGTGACCCTGTTGTTGATGGGAGTTTTGACTTCCTGTGGTAAAGAGCATTCCAATGAGATAGATTTAATCGTTCCTTTCTATCAGAATCTGGGTGTAGAGTATGATATGACTGCTAATAAAACCTATGCCGGGGCGAATTTCAATAAGAAAGACAGTGCAGGGGCCAACCTGAAACTTCCTGCCGGTGCGGTATTGATTAACGGGGAAGAACCGTTGTTTGAGAATATTGGAGTTTATTTTTATAAGGCGTCTTTTGACGGGTTGCAAAATGTGACCTTTACTTTTAATCGTTCCAAAGAGCAGGTTTTTGTAAACAAAGCGTCGACCAGTGATGCAATACCTATCGATATTCCGATGACGTTTACTGCTATCGACGGGAATGGTACAACGGTGCTGACCTGGGATGGCGATCCGGTTGCCAAAGGCGAATATGTGGCATTGCGTCTTGAATATAAAGGAGGCAATCTTCAATTGTATAACCGGGATGAAGGCGGGCAGTCTATTTCCATCCCTTTCAATAACCAGACAGGGGCAACGGATGCGACGCTGTATCTAAGCCGGGTTACTACCCATCCTTTGCAGCAGAGCAATGGCAGTGCAGGAGGGAAGATTGACGTGTCGTATACGATAAGCAAGAAGGTGGCTATCCAGTAAGTGGATAAGATGTATTCCCCGGACGAAAGGATTGGATATAATACATCATATGGCAACATTATGCAAGGATATATTGTCTAAAGATTATTTATCGGTAATAAATGGATGATTTACTGAATATCCCTATTTGAAAACAGAAATTATAGACCTGTATCGCATCAAAAATTAAGTGTAATAACTAAACTTTTTTTATACCTTGAAATACAACGGGTGTGGAATTTTAACAGTTGAAAAATTGTTATATGCTAACTATTATAAACATTAAATAGTAGACCTTTTTCATTTACAACTGTTTTCTATATGAAACCATGTACTAACTAATACCAATGTAAGATGAAAAAGAACCTTATCTATTTAGCCGTATTGTTGGTAGGAGCTTTAGCTTCTTGTAGCAATAATTCCAATGAGATAGGTCAGATTGTACCTTTCTATCAGATCCTGGGTGTAGAATATGATGCCACTCATAATGAAACCCATGCCGGGGCAAACTTCAAAAGAAATGATATTGAAGGAACTAACCTGAAATTGTCGTCCGGTGCTGTATTGATAAACGGAATAGAACCGTTATTTGAAACTTCAGGGGTTTATTATTATAAAGAATCTTTTAAAGGCTTACAGGATGTAACTTTTATTTTGTCCCGTTCGCAAGACCGTGTTTTTGTAAATAAGACATCTCTGATTGATGCGACCTTTATCGGTATTCCGGAAACGTTTACTTCGATAGACAAACATGAAACGACAGTATTGGCTTGGGAGGGTGCTCCGATTGCCAAGAATGAATATGTGATAGTCCGCCTTGAATGTAACGGTGAAACTTATAAATTTTATAACCGGAGTGTAGGCGAAAAGTCTATTGCGATAGATATCGACGAGGATATGACTACAAAGGATGCTAAGTTGTATCTGGGCCGTGTATCTTCTAATCCTTTGCAACAAAATGATAATAATGCAGGTGGCAGGATTAATGTGATGTATACGGTAAGTAAGCAGGTTACTATCCGATAAACGTATATTGGGGCATGGATTATATGGTAATTCGTGCCCTTATTTTATTTATATCCGGTAAGGAATTTCTCCTTCTTCCGTAAGGAGCAGTATGGAAAGTTTGCCTTCCGGGAAGAGCGGAGAGCCATGAGCATAACATTTTTGCAAAAGGAGCGGGAAGAAACGGGACTGGTCTGAGGCGGAAAGCGATTGCCAGAGTTCGCGTGCCAGTGTGAGCCGTTCTATTTGTTCAAGAGAGGTGGGAGAGCATCCGGCTTCTGTGGCCAGCTCTTTCAGGAACTCTTTATTCATTACGACTTTTTTACTGTGTGTGTCGAGTGCGCCTTCTGCAAGTTTTACGGCTTTGCCTAACATGATACCCAGGATAAGTTTCGGGAAATTCAGGCTTGCCGCTATCCGGATTGTTTCTCCGATGAAGTTGCCATAATGGACAAACGCCTGTGGCGGAAGGTTGGCAGCTTCGTGCTGTGCAATATAACTTTTCAGGAAACGTTCGCTCTTTGCCCCTGAGTTGATGACCAGGGTTTCGCATCCGATGGCTTTGGCTACTTCCGCTTCTTTACGGATAGAGGCGATAAATGCTTCGTTGGAGAAAGGCCGCACAATACCTGAGGTACCGATGATGGAAATGCCGCCTTCGATACCCAGTTTGGGATTGAAAGTCCGTTTGGCCAGTTCACGTCCTCCGGGTACGGAGATTGTCACGGTGATTTGCCCATTAAAGTGCGGACGGCTTTGCCTGAGAACGGTTGTCAGTTCGTCGGTTATCAAACGGCGTGGTGTCGTGTTGATTGCCGGACCGCCGATTTCCAGTCCGAGACCAGGAAGGGTAACGGTTCCTACGCCTTCGCCGGCTTTGAAAAGGATGGAGGGCGTATCAACCGTTTCTGTACTTTCCTTAGACGGAGATAGTTCTACTTCTGCAATGATTTGACATCCGTTGGTGACGTCCGGGTCGTCTCCCGCATTTTTTATAACCGTACATCTGGCACTGCTTGTTGTCCATTCCGTATGGGCAACAGGCAGGGTGATGGTTTGCCCGGAAGGCAGGGTGATGGCACTTTCCGTTTGTTCCTGCTTGCTTAGCAGGGCGTACAAGGCGGCTTTGGAGGCAGCCGTGGCACAAGCGCCTGTGGTATATCCGCTGCGTAGCGGAAGGAAACCGGGGAGCAGGCGGTATATCTCTTTCCGGAGGTTTTCCGTATCGTTTACTGTGATAAAGGTATCGGGAAGAGCCGGACGGCAGATTACATAGACAGGGATACCCGCTTGTCGCGCTGCTTCCGTTTTTTCATGGAACAGGCCGCTTTCCCCGCTTTCTTTGGTTAAGATGGCATCGGGATGAAGTTGGTCGAGCAGCTTTTTCTCCTCTTCTCCTTCATGGAAAAAGACAAGACGTTCGGGAGGAAAACCGCTTTTCCCGGCTAAGCTTATCGATTCTTCCCGGTCGAGGATACGGAACCAACAAGGGGTTTGTTGCCAGTAATCACGCAGTTTGGAGATGGTCTTCACCCCGGTAAGTGCCAGCAGGTTTTTGATACCGTCGGCTTGCAGGCGTTGTATGGCTTCATCGTAGCCGGAACACCAGATAAATGCGGTATCCCGTACCGGGTATTGACGTTCGAAACGGATAACGGGCAGGGAAAGACGAGTAGCCACTGTTGCTACGGTTGCATGCAATTGGATGGCAAAAGGGTGGGCGGCATCTATCAGCAGGGAGATTTGATTCTCCCGGCAGAACCGTTCCATTTCTTCTTCCTGCATCGCTCCGGCAAGACGTATGGCATAGGTGGAACCGATTGCCTGCATCTTGCTCACGGTGGAGTAGAAGTAAGGTTTGTTTGCCTCGTCCGCCACCTGTATGGCTTTTCGCCCTTCGGTTGTTCCTCCCAGTATCAGTATCATTTTATTTACGGAAAAGATGTTTGAATTCGTCTGCATATAAGCGGGAAAGGCCTTCCCGGTTGTCGATGGCATCACCTACTACCAACAGGGTGGTGAGGGTCAGGTGGTTGTCTTTTACGATACGTGCCAGGTCTTTCAGTTCGCCCCGGTAGATGCGTTCGTCTTTCCAGGTGAGTTTGTAGCAGGCGGCAACCGGGGTCGTAGGCGGATAATGTTCCAGCAGTTCTTTCTGGACCTGCTCTGCGATACCGGCACTCAGGAAGATACACATGGTGCTTTGGCTTTGAGCCAGCTTATGCAGTTGTTCTTTTTCCGGCATAGGGGTACGCCCTTCTCCACGGGTAAGGATGATGGTTTGTACCTTTTCCGGGATGGTGAACTGGGAACGCAGGGCGGCAGCGGCAGCCTGGAATGAAGAGATTCCCGGGGTGATATGGTAGTCCATTCCGTATGCGTCGAAGAAAGCCATTTGCTCCTGGATAGCTCCGTAGATACATGGGTCGCCGGTATGTAGGCGGACAACGAATTTGCCTTTGTCGTAGAACGCTTTCATCAGTAGGAATTGTTCTTCCAGGTTCATATCGGCAGAGCTGCGGACTGTCGCACTTTTCTTGGCACAGAATGTCAGTTCTTTCGGGACAAGACTGCCTGCATACAGGATAAGGTCTGCCTTTTCCAACATACGGCGTCCACGGATGGAAATAAGTTCGGGGTCGCCCGGTCCGGCTCCTACGATTTCAATATGGCCTCTCTTTTCAGGGATAGCGATGGCATAGGTGAAGTCGTTGCAGTCGCCTAACTTCCCTTTTTGTTTGCCAACCAGTAGCCTGCCGTTGGCGGCTGCATAACATGCCGCAGCTTCGGAAACGCTGGAAGAACCTGTTACTTCCGCCACCTTTTCGGACGGATTAGGAATATCCATGCGGGCAAGTTCTTCTGCCGGGTAAGTAAGGAAAGGCACTTGCAGTTTCTCTGCCAGTTGCAATAAGATGTTCTCTTCCTTTTTCAGGTCGATGGAAGCAACGGAGGCTATTGCTGCCGGATGGATGGCTTGTTGCATACAGGTATCCATTATCTGGCGGAAGAAGACATCGAATGAACCGTCCAGTCCTTTTTTACATCCGGCTCCGAGGGTAAGTATCCGGGGTACGAATGCCAGTACCGGAGTCTCGAATGTGTGAATGAACGGGCTTATGGTGATAATCCACGCATATTTTTTATCGTCGATAGCATCTGCCGTATGGAAGATTTCGACATGTTCCGGGCAGGTATCCTGAAGATAGGCTGTCCCTTCGTCTTCCGTTTCTATCAGTAGGGCAAAAGGTTTGCGGTTGACGAAGTCCGTGATACAGGCATTCATCACTTTGGGGTTATTGTCCGTACTGCCGGAGATGAGTTCCGTATAAAAAGCAAGCGGGTCTGTTTCTTTTGTGACAGGTTGTTCATAAATGAAACTTTTCCAGTTGTAGGTTCCACCCAAAGTGTCGAGCGCCCAAAGACCGGTATTGTCGCTCCGGGTGGTGACGATGGCTTCGGCTTTGAGTAACCGGGCAAGTTCGAGGCTGAACTCGTTGGCTCCGCCGATATGACCGGATAGAACCGGGATGACGAATTTGCCGGTACTGTCGATACAAATAACGGCAGGGTCGGTATATTTACTGTCTATATAAGGGGCGATGCTGCGTACACAGATACCCATTGCTCCGATGAACAGGATGGCATTTGTCCGGGGAAACAGTTCTTTGGTTGTTTCTTCAAATGAAATAACGGGCAGGGTTCCGTCTTCTCCGTTCTTGCTATAGAGTTCTGCTGCCGGATACTGTTCTTTTATTTTGTATGCCAATGGCATGCTGTCTGCCGATACGATGATGACGGCCAGGGATTGTATAGGATTCATTTTTCTTCTTTTATTGTACGGATGATACAAATCGGATTATAGGAGTCTACCGTGATATGCGTTTCCACAGGATGCGGGAAGCCGTTTTCCCTGATAGCTTCTGTAAACAAAGCATAGCTTTCGGCTGAAACAGAATTGAAGACGAGGGTACCGCCTGCTTTTATTTTGCCGGCTACCTTTTTGACTATCTCTTTCAGTTTTCCGCCATGTCCGCCGATAAAGACGGCATCGGGAGGCGGCAGCTTGCTGATATCTTCTTTCAGGAAATCCCCTATGTGCAGGTCGATACCCGGAGCGGAGAACCGCCTGCAATTCTTTTCTACAATTTCTTTGCAGGCTTCCCGTATTTCAAAGGCATGGATATGCAAATGGGGATATTGTCTTTTGGCTTCGATGGACACGGAGCCGGTACAGCAGCCGATATCCCAGAAACAACTGCTCCGGTGTAGTTGCAGTACACTCAGGTCGAGCAGGCGTACCGGTGATTTGGTAATCATTTTCTCCCGTCCGTCCAGATGGATAAAAGAACTGTCCGGTATGCCGGCTGCCGGCCTGTATTGTTCGTGTCCGGATGTACGTTGGAGCAGTATGCAGTTCGGGGTATCGAATGTCGTTTCTGCAATTTCGGAAAGGGAGGAGATACGGAATATCTGTTCTTTTTCCCGGTTACCTAAATGAGTGCCGATATACATCCGATACCGGTTGAAATTATATTCCAGCATTCTGGATGCAATGGCAGCGGGGGTATGGACGTGGTCGGTCAGCAGACCGACCAGTGGAGCGTTTTCGATAAAAGCCCGGTCCATTTCATGCCAGGAACGTCCTGTCACCGAAACGGCACGCATCTCCTGATAAGGCAGTTGGAGCCTATGGGCAAGCAACTGCAGGGAACTGAATGCCGGGAATATCTGCAAGGATGCATCCGGCATCCTTTTCCGGATGGTGGAGGCAAAGCCGAAGAACAACGGGTCGCCGGAGGCAAACACTACGATGTCTTTTCCTTCAAAGGAAGCGTATTGTTCGAACACGTTATCTAACGGGGCTTTGATGTCAATCCATACGGCGTTGGCGGGCAAGAGCGGCATAACGATTTCATGCTGCCGCAAGCCTCCGGAAAAGACCGTATGTTGTTTGATAAGGTCCTGTATTTCTTCCGGAAACCGGGGTGTCTGGTTGTCGTCCAGTCCTATTATATGGAAATGTATCATACGTCCCGTCCCGGTTTTAGTTGTTCGGCATCGTTATAACAAAGGATGGAGTTTACCAGGGTTGCCGCCAGGTTACTTCCGCCTTTCCGTCCTTCCACTATCAGTTTGGGGATGGAGGTAAAGGGCTTTACCATATGCTTTGATTCCTGTACATGTACAAAACCGACGGGGGCGGCAATGATACCGCTTGGCCGGGCTTTCCCTTTGCGGACCAAATCACAGAGTTCCATCAGTGCGGTAGGGGCGTTCCCGAATACATACAGGGCATCGGGATGCTCTTCTACTGCCAGACGTATGCCTGCCTGGGTACGGGTGATGCCTTTGGAAGCGGCAAGCTCTTCGGTACGTTCGTCTCCCAGGTAACATTTAACGGAGATATCCATTCGTTGCAAAGCGCCTTTACGGATACCGGAGGCTGCCATCGTAACATCTGTAATAATCGTCCGGCAGGTCCCGGAGAGAAATTTGTCGTAAAGGGAACTGACCGCATTGTCATCTATGCAAAGAATATTTTCCATATCGAAATCGGCCGTTGTATGGATGGCATGCAGTAAGGCCCATTTCTTATCGAGCGGGATTTCTTTGTTTTTAAGTTCTTTCTCGATGGTACGGAAACTCTGTATCATGATATGCTGTCCCTTGCGCAGGGAACCATCCGCATCCGAAGGTTGTGTATCCCGATAGTAGCCGCGCGGGGTAATGATTGTTTCTCCAAAACGGTAAGACTGGGAGTTACCGATAAGGATGACGGTAAACATATCTATTTGCTCCGGGTCAAATTCCCCGAGGGTAGTGATATGTACTTCCTGTTCTTCACGTCCGGCCTGCCGTACATAACCGACCGGGGTTTCGGGGGAACGTTCGGCAAGGAACAATTCTTTTAAGCGGTAGAGCTGCCAGTAACGTCCTTCACTTTTGGGATTGTAGACAGCCGTAACGAAGTCCGCCATAGCAGCCGCTCTGATACGTTGTTCGATACGTTCCCAGGGAGTCATCAGGTCTGATAAGGAAATGACGCAGAAGTCGTGGCCGATAGGAGCACCCAGCAGGGAAGCTGCCTTCTGGAAGGCGCTGATACCGGGTAGCACTTCGATTTCCATGTCGGTTCCTTTTTCCCGTTTCATTTCATAAATCAGCGGGGCCATGCCGTAGATACCGGCGTCTCCCGAACTGATAACGGTTACTGTATTTCCTTTCGATGCCAGGTCGTATGCTTGTTCTGCACGGGCCTTTTCCCGTTTCATACCGGTATCGATACATTGTGTACCGGGACGAAGGATGTCTTGTATAAAACGGAAATAGTATTTATAGCCGACGATAATATCCGATTGCTTGATAGCGGATAAAACAGCCGGAGTTATGTCTGCCTCACTGCCGGGACCGATTCCGGCTACTATTATTTTTCCTTTACTCATTGTTGTTGATATTTAAGTCAAAGATATAATTTATTCTTGTCTCTTCTTTCTTCTTGATTTTCTTTTGATGTATTTAAATCCAAGCCATACGCCGGTTGCCGAGCATATGGTTCCGCCTGTCATTAGTATCCAGACCATTATACTCCAGAGAAGGGTATGGTTGGCCATCCAGGGGAAATAGAGTGTATGCAGTCCCATATAGAGGAAATGACGCATACGTGTATTGTTATTGTAATAGCGGGTGTATCCGGTTTGGGGTTCGATGTAATAGGCACTCCGGTCTTTGTTGTCCACTTGTACACGATAGACCGGTAGGGGAAGTGCTTTCTTCCGGGAGATATAATGGTTATCGTATGCTGTAATTTCTTCGGCGGATAAATTATTTTCCGGGTGGATTGCTTGCACCAGCTTCTTGCAGAAGTCTTGGTCGAGTGTGAACAGCCGGGGATATGAACCGGATACTGTCATCAGGCGGGTGGTGTTGTCTGTATATACTTTATACAAGGGCCGGTTGCCTATGCGGACCCATTCTATCCGTTTGATGCTGTCGCACGACCGGACCAATTGCCTGTAGTCCGAATGAAAGCCGGCAGGGTCGAGGATTCCTCCCTGAATGTCTGTGTCTGTTTTCGACTGGTGATGTACGGGAATCATCCATTCCGGTACTTTTTGTAAGGACATGTATCCGCTGAACATCCAGGTGAGGACGAACAGCCCGAATACGAAACCGGTGATATGATGCCATTTATAAACAGGTTTTTTATAAGGGGAAGCGATTGTCTTACTTCTTTTCCAGTTTCTGTAATACACCCGGATGCCGACTATGATACCGAACAGGCAGGCAAAGCAACAGAAGCCGGATAACCAAAGTACGGTATCCACCCATGCTTTCCCATTGTTCGTATCGCGTAATGTCACGACATAGACCCAATGGGGGATAGGTCCCAGCCATGCCCAGAAACGGCTGTCCTTATCGGTAAGCTGAAGGGCGTCACCGGTCCGGGAAGATAGATAGAGTGTTTCTTTTTTGTCACTGGCAAAGTGGAATTTGTAGACGGGCATGTCTTTTTTCATTCTTGGGTAAGGTATCCATACGTCGATGGCGTTTATACTGTCGACGGATGCAATTTCTCCCTGACTATAGGGAGCGGCAATAAGGGATAGTTGTGCAGGGTTGACTTTTGTATAGGGGATGATCCGGTTGCTATCGGCGTAGCAACGGATTTCATCGCTTGCTGTTTTCAATGTAAAACTTGTTTTGCCTGCTTGTTTTTCTACACTGAGTGACAGGATACTGTCGGAAGGAATAGCTATTGTAGACAGGAGCTGTTGCAAGGAGGGCAGGTTGTTGTCCAGTGCAGCTTGTTTTTCCATTTTCCGGGAAACGGACAACCGGGGGAAGGTGTGGTAAATCATAACGAGGCCGGACAGGAACCACATAAGGAAAAGCATACTGAGGAGTGTCCCCAGTATGCGATGTAATTTTATAATGAATCTGTTCATCATTTTCTTAGATATAAAATCCTAATGTAACTGATACATTTCTCTTTTCTTCAGGGATGAACTGTGTGCTGTTTACCGCATTTCTGAAGTATGTTTTATTGAACAGGTTGTTCACATTCACCTTGATTTGATATTTACGGTATTTATACTTTGCCATCAGGTTGGCGATGGCATAAGGATCGTATGCAATCGTATTGTCCGCCGTAGCAAATGCTTTGGATGAGTATTCAGCTCCGACAGCCACTGAAAGTCCGTTTAATGTCCGGCTGGAGAAATCGTAGAAGACCCATCCGTAAGCCATGTGTTTAGGGGCTTGTGTGTGGTATTTGCCTTTCAGGTCGTTTGTCATATAGTCGTTGGTTGCATATTCACGGTATTTTGTTACGTTGAATGTGTAACCGGCTGTGATACTCAAATCTTTGACCGGGCTGTAGTTTACATCCAGTTCCAGACCTTTGGAATCGGCAGACCCTACCTGTCCGGAGATTCGCATGTCTTCGTAGGTTCCCAGGTTTTGTACCATATTGTTCTTACGGATATAGTAGGTTGCAAGGTTTACCTGCAGGCTGTTTGCCAGGTCGAGGTGGGAACCGAATTCAAACTGGTAACCTGTTTCCGGATCGAAGATATTGTCTCCGTTCGGATAGATGCGTTCTCCTTTATTATTGATGTAGATAGTCGCATCGTTGGCAATGGTACGGCTCGGTTTGAAATAGTTTGTACCGGAGGCAAAGATGTTGAACTGGTCATTGATATCGTAAACCAGACCGACACGCCAGGTAACAGAGTTGTTCTTCAGGTGTGATTTGTCACCTTTTTCCAGTACCTCTTTATTATCTGTTGTCGCTTTCTGATAATACCGGTCGTACCGGTCGTATCTCAAACCGATTAAAGTACGTAACTGGGGAATGAATTTGATATAATCCTGAACGAATACGCCATGGATATATTCATACAGATAGGTTTTTGAAGAGAACTTCGTTTCAAAAGCACCTTGGTTCAGCAGTGGATTGATGGTAGAGATGACAGCCTGTTTTCCAGGTCCCCAACCGTCTTTTCCTGTAGCTCCAACAGAAGCGGAATAACCGTTCCGGTTCATTAAAGTGAAGGTATATCCGGTTACGATGTTGTGTTCGATTCCTCCGGTTTTGAATTTACCGGTTACGTCGAACTGGTTCTGCAATACTTTCGCGTGGTAAGCAAAACGTAAAGGCGAATTTCTACGGATGGAGTCGAGGCAGATATATACTTTCTTGTCGCCGTTCATATAGTAGTTTTCATATCCTTTTTTAGGCGTATCGGAAGTCAGGAATGCCAGGGATTCAGTATTGAAATAGTCGTTATCATCGTCAAAGTAGGAGAGGTATTCGGTCAGTTTCCAGTCTTTGTTGATGATATGTTTCCATTTGGCAGTGGCATTATAACCTTTGTGGGTAAGAAAGTCGGCGGGGTCGTTGTAACGCTGGCGCAGATCGATACCCTGAGGCATGTCGCCGGCATTATATATTTTAGTACCGGAAGCGTTATAGATGTCGTTCTTTACATGAGGTATACCGGTTTCCGTACCGTACCAGTCGTTGTTTCCACCTACTTTGAATTCCAGTTTGTTACGATGGTCGATATTGTAATCGAGTGCTGCATAGAGATTGGCTGTACGGTCGTAGGAACTGCGCCATCCTTCCCCGTCGGCGATGGATGCATCGAAACGCAGGTTTAGTTTTTTGCTGATGGCTCCGCTTCCTCCGACTTGTACGTTGTAGCGTCCCCAGCTTGCTGCTCCGGCTTCGGCATTGATATGTGTTTCTGCAGAAGGTTGCTTTCTCATGACGTTGATGACACCCCCTAAGGCGGAGTGACCATATAGAACAGATGCCGGTCCTTTCAGCACTTCTATTTTTTCTACCGCAGCGGTAGAGGTGGAGGTTGCGGATTGTGACAGGTTATGGCGTTCGTCGCGTATGCCGTCAGTCATAAGTACAAAGTCATAGAATCCCCTCAGTTTGAATGTCTGGAAACCACCGTATGTGTTGATCGGTTTTACACCTGTGGCATAACGGGTGGCCGTTTGCAGGGTGGTCAGGGACAAATCCTGGATTAATCGGGGAGATACCTGCGATACGGCGATTGGCATCTCTTTCAAGGGAACGGGCATTTTTAAAACTTCTGTCCGTTTGTTTACGGAACTTTGTATAACGACTTCGTTAATATTGAATGTCGTATCGGCAAAGTTCGTATATTCTTTTTTATCATGACGTTGTGCGTATACGTTTGTCAGTTGTAACGCGGCTAAAAATAAAATGGTAATACTCTTTTTCATATACATTTGATATCTCCGATTATTCGTATTTCTCTTTTCCTTTGGCATACTCCTTTTTCTTTGCTGTAATTTCCAGATATTTATGGTTTGCGGCAAAGCGGGCATGGTCTATGAATATACTTTGTATGTCAGGGTTTTCTCCAAGCCCTTCCATAAGCACTGTTACTTGGTATCCTTGTTCTTCCAGTTGGCTTTTCCAGTCATCGGCAATGTCATTCTTGGCATGTTCGCCGGCAACAAACATAAATGGCATTAACATTACTTTTTTTACTCCGCTCTTTTTCAGTTGGATGGCAGCATCATCGAATGATGGATAGCCTTCTATTGTTCCCACAATGAAATTGTTGAATCCTTTAGCCTTCAACATATAATCCGTCATTGCATATTGTGCGGTAGCGGGGGTATACGTACCGTGTCCAACCAGGAGAGTAGCTCCTTCTTTTGCTCCTTTTTTGGTTACGGCATCAATCACCGCTTCATAGTCGGCAGGAGAGTAGAGAAGCGGTGTTCCTATTCTGATTTCTTTGAATTCTTTTTCCCACAAAGCGATATCCTTGCGCAAGGATTCCATCTCTATGCCTTCGATAATATTGGACGACTGGATAATGATATGTGTGTATCCTTCCGCTTTTAATTGTTTCAATGCTTCGTCCGGATTCTGCTTTTGTATACCACGTTTCTTCAGGCGGTAGATAACAATGCGGGATGTCCAGGCTTCACGGACTTCCGTACCGGGAAAGGCTTCTGCCATTTTCTTGTTGATGGCTTCGATGGTCCGTTTGTTCGTATCGCTATGGGTAGTACCGAAATGGACTATTAAAATGGCTACTTTGTCACCCGGTTCTGTTGTTGCAAAGATGTCTGACTTAATAAAATTGCCTTCTGCGTGTATGGATATTGTACTGAATAGAAATAAGCAGATGGGTAATAAAATAGTTTTGAATAGATTCTTCATATGAATTGTTTTGTATGGTTTCTAATTGAATATGCATTTATCTTAGTTTATTGTGATATACATAAACGAGATTCATATGGATGCATACGAAAACAAAGGTTTGCATCATCAATAATGCAGACTGATTGATGAGGTAGGATAATACTCCCTTGTGAAGATACTTGTGCAAAAAGCATATTCACGCTACAACCCATAGCAAAGGCTGCCAGCAGACATCTTTTTTCCATTAAAAAGAGATAATAGTGTTTTTAATAAACCCTCCTGACCCCGGGAGAATGATATTACTTTTTGCCTGGCAGGTTTCCTGACTTAGCCTTTGGAGAGCAGCCTTCCCGTCGATAGACAGTGGCATTGGAGAACTCTCCGTTATCGTATAGGCTTTACAGTAGCGGGCACTGTTCCGGACTTGAACCGGATTCCCTTTTATACAAACCATCGGATATGGTTTATATCACCGAAGCGGGAGCAAAGATATGAAAAAATTGAATTTCATCCGGTCTGTTGTAAACAAAATGACACCGGACAACGTTTTATTTATGAACACGCCGATATAAACACCCTCTATCATACCATAGAAATTATTGAACAAAAGGTGTTTATATAAATATTATTTTTGTTAAAAACGAAAATACCGTGAAGTCATATATATTACATCTTTATAGCTTACGGGAAGATATATTTGCAAAAAGCGATTGTGAACAAACAAAAAACAGATAGATATGGTGTACGACTTGGAAATGCTGGAAAGTTTTTATGCTAACTTTCCCAAGCGGGTGGATGCAGCCCGTAAGAGAATAGGACGACCGATGACACTGGCCGAAAAAATCCTGTATGCGCATTTATATGATGCGAATGAAATCCGGCTTTATAAGCGGGGAACGGATTATGTGAATTTCCGTCCCGACCGTGTGGCTATGCAGGATGCCACGGCACAAATGGCATTACTGCAATTTATGAATGCCGGGAAAGATAAATCGGCTGTTCCTGCCACGGTGCATTGCGACCACCTGATACAGGCGAACATCGGAGCAAAAGCCGATATTGAAACCGCAACAAAAGGGAATAGCGAAGTGTACGATTTCCTCAAGTCCGTTTCCGACAAGTACGGTATAGGTTTCTGGAAACCCGGAGCAGGTATCATTCATCAGGTAGTGCTCGAAAACTATGCATTCCCCGGCGGGATGATGGTAGGGACGGATTCTCACACTCCGAATGCCGGGGGACTGGGTATGGTCGCTATCGGTGTAGGTGGTGCCGACGCAGTGGATGTGATGACCGGCATGGAATGGGAACTGAAGATGCCGAAACTCATCGGTGTTAAACTGACCGGCGAATTGAATGGCTGGGCATCACCGAAGGATGTGATTCTTAAACTGGCAGGTATCCTGACCGTAAAGGGTGGGACAAATGCCATTATCGAATATTTCGGTCCGGGCGCTTCTTCTTTGTCCGCTACCGGAAAAGCTACGATATGCAATATGGGGGCTGAAGTTGGGGCTACCACTTCTTTGTTCTCGTTTGATGCGAATATGGCAGAATACCTGCGTGCCACAGGACGTGATACGATTGCAGCTTCTGCATCGGCTATTGCCGATTATCTGATGGCAGACGAGGAAGTCCGTGCTACGCCGGATGATTATTACGACCGCGTAATTGTGATCGATTTATCCGAACTGGAACCTTATATTAACGGTCCTTTCACGCCGGATGCAGCTACTCCGATTTCGGAATTTGCCGCCAAGGTAAAGGAAAACGGATGGCCCCGTAAGATGGAAGTAGGCCTAATCGGTTCGTGTACCAACTCCTCTTATCAGGATTTAAGCCGTGCCGTATCCATTGCCCGTCAGGCGGGTGAGGATAGGATTCCGGTAGTTTCTCCCCTGATTATTAATCCGGGCTCGGAACAAATCCGGTATACGGCTGAACGCGACGGTATCATCGGAGACTTTGAAAAAATCGGCGCCACTATCATGGCGAATGCCTGTGGTCCTTGTATCGGACAGTGGAAACGCCATACCGACGACAATACACGCAAAAACTCTATCGTCACCTCCTTTAACCGTAACTTCGCTAAACGTGCGGACGGGAATCCGAATACACATGCTTTTGTCGCTTCACCGGAGCTGACACTGGCGCTGACGATAGCCGGCGACCTTTGTTTCAACCCGTTGACCGATACATTGAAAACAGAAGACGGCCGCGAAGTGAAACTGAAAGAACCGAAAGGCACGGACTTCCCGCCTCAGGGATTTGCCGTAAAGGATAACGGTTATCTTGCTCCGACCGGAAAACATGTGAAGGTGGTTATCTCCCCCGATTCTTCCCGTTTGCAGGAACTCCATCCGTTTGCCCCGTGGGATGGCAAGGACTTATTGCAAATGCCGCTTCTTCTGAAAGCGGAAGGAAAATGTACGACCGACCATATCTCGATGGCAGGCCCGTGGCTGCGTTTCCGTGGTCATCTGGAAAACATTTCGGACAATATGCTGATGGGTGCCGTAAATGCTTTCAACGGAAAAACGAACAGCGTCCTGAACCAGTTGACGAACCAGTATGAAGCCGTGTCGGCCGTAGCCAAACAATATAAGGCAAAAGGTATTTCATCTATCGTTGTAGCGGAAGAAAATTACGGGGAAGGTTCTTCCCGCGAACATGCCGCTATGGAACCCCGTTTCCTGAATGTAAAGGTTATCCTTGCCAAGAGTTTTGCCCGTATCCATGAAACGAACCTGAAGAAGCAGGGAATGCTTGCCCTCACATTTGAAGATAAGGATGATTATCAGAAAATACGCGAGGAAGACCGTATCTCGATTGTCGGTCTGCAACACTTCGAACCCGGACAGCCGCTTACGGCTATCCTCTATCATGCCGACGGAACGGAAGAGTCCTTCCAGGTAAACCATACGTATAATGATTTGCAGATTAACTGGTTTAAAGCCGGTTCTGCATTGAATGCCGCACATTGATAAGTAGTATTCCGATATACGATACACGTATGCCTTCGTATACGGTTGTCGTATGCGAGGGGATACGACCATCATATACGAGAGCATACGGGTATCGTATACGCCCGCATACGGATGTCGTATAAAAAATAACCGGGGAAATAACAAATAGATAGCTTATGGAGAAGATTGTAAAAAAAGAGGGACGATTGGTTGTCCCCAATAAAGTAACCATCCCCTATATAGAAGGAGATGGAGTGGGAGCGGAGATAACTCCCGTCAGCCAACGTATCGTGAATGCGGCGGTAGACAGGGCCTATGGTTGCAGCCGTTTCATCGAATGGAAAGAAGTTCTGGCAGGCGAAAAAGCATTTAAACAGACAGGCAGCTGGTTGCCTGACGAAACGATGGAGGCTTTCCGCGAGTATATGATAGGCATTAAAGGCCCGCTTACAACGCCTATCGGCGGAGGTATCCGTTCCCTGAACGTGGCACTTCGCCAGACACTCGATTTGTTTGTTTGCCTGCGTCCCGTCCGCTGGTTTAAAGGAATCGTGACTCCGATTAAAGAACCGGAAAAAGTGGATATGTACATTTTCCGTGAGAATACGGAAGATATTTATGCCGGTATCGAATGGCAACAGGGCACTCCCGAGGCTGAAAAGTTCCTTCGTTTCCTTACGGAAGAGATGGGAGTATCTAAGGTTCGTTTCCCCGAAACCTCAGCATTTGGCGTGAAGCCGGTATCCATTGAAGGTACGGAGCGTCTGGTGCGTGCTGCCATAGAATATGCCCTGGTACATCATCTGCCGAGTGTCACACTGGTACATAAAGGGAATATAATGAAGTTTACCGAAGGAGGTTTCAAACTATGGGGCTATGCTTTGGCAGAACGGGAGTTTCCGGATAAAACATTTACCTGGCAGCAATACGACAAGATAAAGAAGGAAAAGGGTGAGGATGCGGCAGCACAGGCTCTGCTGGACGCGGAGAATGAAGGCAAGGTGGTTATAAAAGACGTGATAGCCGATGCATTCCTGCAAAATACATTGCTTATACCCGAAGAATATTCAGTCATAGCGACACTGAACCTGAACGGAGACTATATCTCCGACCAGTTGGCTGCTATGGTGGGCGGCATCGGTATCGCACCGGGAGCCAATATCAATTACGACAGCGGCTATGCAATCTTTGAAGCCACCCACGGTACGGCTCCGAATATTGCAGGGAAGAATGTGGTGAATCCCTGTTCGCTGATATTATCCTCTGTGATGATGCTCGAATATATGGGATGGAATGAAGCCGCCCTGTTGATTACGGCAGCGCTTGAACGTGCCTTTTCGGAAGGAAAAGCGACTCATGACCTGGCCCGTTTTATGCCGGATGGAAAGTCGATGGGTACAAAGGAATTTGGGGAATATATAGTGAGCATACTATGATTCCGGATATGAATTACATGAATAATGACTATAAAAAAGTATGACAATGAAGAAAGAGTATATCATTTATAAGCTGTCCGACGCATCCAGAGATGCCTGTAAAATAGATAACGAACTGTTCCCGATGTATAATGTGAAGCGGGGTTTGCGTAATGAAGACGGTAGCGGTGTTTTGGTGGGATTGACCAAGATTGGTAATGTAGTGGGCTACGAGCGTTTGCCGGAAGGCGGACTGAAAGCCATACCCGGTAAACTGTTCTATCGTGGTTATGATGTGGAAGACCTCGCACACGCGTTTATCAACGAGAAACGTTTCGGTTTTGAAGAAGTAGCCTATCTGCTGCTTTCCGGCAAATTGCCAGACAAGGAAGAACTGGCAGGCTTCAAGGAATTGCTCTGCGATAATATGCCTTTGGAACAGAAGACAAAGATGAATATCCTCGACCTGGAAGGACAGAACATCATGAATATCTTGTCTCGTAGCGTACTCGAAATGTATACGTTCGATCCGAATCCGGATGATACTTCCCGCGATAACCTGATGCGTCAGTCTATCGAGCTTATCTCCCGTTTCCCTACAATTATTGCTTACGCTTACAATATCTTCCGCCATAGCCAGCAGGGACGTTCCCTGCATATCCGCCATCCGCATGAAAACCTCTCTATTGCAGAGAACTTCCTTCATATGCTGAAACGCGAATATACCGAGTTGGATGCCCGTACATTGGACTTATTGCTGGTATTGCAGGCTGAGCACGGAGGTGGTAACAACTCGACTTTTACCGTTCGTGTGACCAGTTCTACCGGAACGGACACTTACTCCTCTATAGCAGCAGGTATCGGTTCATTGAAAGGCCCGTTGCATGGTGGCGCCAATATCCAGGTTGTCGACATGTTCCATCACCTGAAAGAGAATATCCAGGACTGGACGAATGTGGATGAAATCGATACCTATTTCATGCGTATGCTGAATAAGGAAGTGTATAATAAATCCGGTTTGATTTATGGTATCGGACATGCGGTATATACCATTTCGGACCCTCGTGCCGTTGTACTGAAAGAGCTTGCCCGCGACCTGGCAAAGGAGAAAGGGCGTGAAGAAGAATTTGCCTTCCTCGAATTGCTGGAAGAACGTGCTATCGAATGTTTCGCCAAACATAAAGGAACCAAGAAGAAAGTATCTTCCAACGTAGACTTCTATTCCGGCTTCGTATATGAGATGATCGGTTTGCCGCAGGAAATCTATACCCCGTTGTTTGCAATGGCCCGTATCGTAGGATGGACGGCACACCGGATTGAAGAATTGAACTTCGAAGGCAAGCGCATCATCCGTCCGGCTTACAAGAATGTACTGGATGAACAGGAATATATTCCTATAAAGGAACGTTGATTGATAACGACTGCTAAGTAATGGCTTTTTCGAATCATAGTTATGATTTTCCAAAATGATAACTATGATTTGGGAAAGCCATAGTTATGTTTATATCTGTGTGCCTCGATATTTTCTGCCGATTCGTATGTAAACCTTGAATTTATTTGCTTAATTAGTAACCTGATTGTGTAACAAACTGACAAATTATATGAGAATACACCTGACCACCACTCCGAACAAAGGAATCATCCACTTCGACTACCAGCAGAAACTGATAGGAACCCTACATAAATGGATAGGCGATAATGACATCCATGATAAGATTTCCCTGTACTCTTTCTCCTGGCTGCAAAACGGTAACCTGGCAACGAATGGCTATAACTTCCGGAACGGGGCGAAGTGGTTTATCAGTTTTTATGATGATACCTATATAAAGAAGATTGTCAGAACCATTCTGGCCGACCCTGATATGTTTTTAGGCTTGCAGGTAAAGGACGTGACGCTTCAGGAGGTTCCGGACTTTTCCGAACAGGAATATTTTAAACTGGCAAGCCCCGTATTTATCAAAAGGCAACTGGCTGACAAATCTTCCAAATACTATACCTATGATGATAAGGAAGCCGGTTCCCTGCTGGTGGAAACCCTGAAGCATAAAATGCAGATAGCCGGTCTTCCCGAGGATAATACATTGGACATTCGGTTCGATATATCCTATCAGAATAAGAAAGTAAAGATGACATCCATTCATGGTATCGGAATCAAAGGTAGTATGTGTCCGGTATTTATTCAGGGCAAACCCGAGACAAAGGCATTTGCCTGGTCTGTCGGTCTGGGAAATATGACCGGGGCAGGTTTTGGTTCGTTATATTAATAAAGAAGGAGGACAGGATGTATTATGTAGTGAAATATACAGGACCGTTCGGGTTTATCAAACCCTGGACTGCCGTACGCGATGGCGAAACATTCAGCCAGCAGTTTCTGGTTGCATCCACATTGGAGGGCATTGAAAAGAAACTGTTTCCCGAACTGCTTCGTGAAAACGGTACGGTTCGTAAGATATGCCGGTACCGGTTGAACTATTGCGGTCTGGATTCCCAGCTAGAACGGACCTGGTCCAAAGGCGGTTTTGTTAAAGAGAGGAAGACGGACAGCCAGGGACGCGTTTATTATCTGCCTAAAAATATCAGCATCATTACCCGGGGCGTTCTTCTATATCCCCATTTATATTTGGCTTTTGCAAATGAAGAAGATGCGTTACGGGCTTCCCGGCAATCGGTCTGCCTGTGCCGGAATGAAGATATACTTCTGCCTGAACGGCCTGTAGAAATGCCGGAAGAAGCATTTGAGCAAATAGAAGGATTCGAATGGATTGCCACAGACGAGGACAATGGATTTAAATCCGGATATAACCGATACGGCAATTCGGAAGCGATGTATGGAAAACTGTATGTAACGGGCAATCCCATCCGAAGCAATCTTATATGACAAAATCGCTCGATGATATATTAGCCAAAAGTAAAGAGCACGGTGGAACTACTTTGTCAGACCATTCGCAGTTTGTCGTGTGGGCAGTAGAAGTCTTTGCCAAATACATGCATTACCCTTTTGATGTGAGTCTGGCAAGAAAGGGGGCAGCACTGCATGATTTGGGTAAGGCACATCCGTCTTCACAAAAGCGGTTGCACGAAGAAACGGACAACTCTCCGGTAAACAGTGGAAATCAGTTTGTCCACAGGCACGAGCTGTCCTCCTTGGCATTCCTTCCGGCTTTTCCCGAATCGGAATGGAATATTCTGATAGAGATGGTGGTTGCCCATCATAAGCCCATAAAAGGAGATGTTAAAGGCGGGGGAATCTTAGACCTTGCCACAAAAGACCGGAATTGGATCGGGAACCATTTGCAGGATTGGGAAGCATGGAGTGTGTATGGTTTGGAGATATTGCATCGATTGGGTTATCCCTGTACAAGCATATCCAAAGAGGAGGCAAGACGTGCCCTGCTCTATGCCGTCGATTATTGTAAACGGCAGACTTACGACTGGTCTGCCTGGCGGGGTTTACTGATGGCGGCTGACCATTTCTCTTCCGCTTTCTCGTCAAACACCTCGAAGGAACTTACCCGCTTATTCGAGAAGCCGGATTTATCTTATTATTTCGATTTGCGGCGGGAGAATGATTTATATCCTTTATCAAAGATACCGGCGGACGATAAACGGATGCATACGTTGGCTGTCGCCTCAACCGGTTCGGGGAAGACAGACTTCCTGTTGAGGAGATGCAAGGGACGTATATTCTATACCCTTCCTTTTCAGGCATCGATTAATGCCATGTGGGAACGGTTGAAGGCTACCATACCGAATAAAGATGTCCGCTTATTGCATGCGACCTCCAGGATTACGGTAGGGGATAATGTGGAAGAAAGGATGTTGCAGCCATTAGCCGGTTCGTCGGTAAAGGTACTGACGCCCCATCAATTATCTTCAATCATCTTCGGAACGACCGGATTCGAGAGCATGTTGCTGGATATAAAAGGCTGTGATATAATTCTGGATGAGATTCATACCTATTCGGATTATTCGCAGGCAATGGTACTTGAAATCGTAAAGGTTTTATTAAAATTCGATTGCCGTATCCATATCGGCACAGCAACAATGTCCACCCGGTTATATAAAAAGCTGCTCGAACTGTTAGGGGGCAAAGACAAGGTCTATGAAGTTCGCCTGACCGGCGAGCAATTGGATTCCTACAACCGCCACCGCATTTATAAGATGAAGGACGAGCATGATATCCCGGAAATCTTGTCCCATGCCTTTAAGCAGCAGGAAAAGGTACTGGTGATTTACAACACGGTCTTGAAAGCCCAGCAAGCCTATGAAACATTCAAAGCGGAATATCCGGATATACCGATGATGCTCATACATGCACGCTTTAAGCGGGGTGACCGGGTTCGATTGGAAAGACAATTGAAAACGGAGTTCGACAGTGAAGCATATGGCTGTGGCAAATCCCCTTGTCTGGTAGTATCCACACAAGTCGTAGAGGTAAGTCTGGACATAAGTTTCGACCGGATGATTACGCAGTGCGCGCCTTTGGATAGCCTGATTCAGCGATTCGGAAGGATAAACAGGAGACGGTTGCCACCTGCTTTGAGAACCTGTAAACCAATCCATGTCATTGCTCCCGATGGGAACGCATTACCCTATAAAAAGGATATATTGCAACGCAGTTTCGACCAATTGCCCGATAAAGGCGAAGTCCTGCAGGAACGTAATTTGCAGGGAATGCTCGATGAGGTGTATAAAGAATCGGATACAAAAGAGATAGACATCCACTTGGCTTATAAGGACGGCCTGTTCTCTTTGATGAAGCTGACAAGCCGTTCGGAAGCCATTCTGTTAAAAGCACTCGGCATAGACACCGCTACATGTATTCTGGCTTCGGACAGGGAACGGTATATCCAGGCAGGTTGGGAGGAACGAATACAGATGGAGATACCTGTGAACTGGAAGTTTATCACCCGGCATGCATCCGGCTATGAACAGTTGGATGGTATCGGGTCGAATCCTTTTGTCGTTCCGGTGAGCCAGGAAGCGTATGAGATTTACGGATTACGGGTAGTCGAATCATCTAATCTTACAACATTATGTACACAAGCTATATAGGTAAGAAGTTTCTGAAGATATATAATGAGCGGATGCACACAAGCCTCTCTGCCTGCGATTTTTTTGAACAGGTATTCTTCCCCCTGTTCTTCAATGACGACAGGCATTTGATGCATGTAAGCAATTCACCTTTTTTCCAGAAACCCAAAAGTGAAGATGTAAAGAAATACGGCAGCAAGCCATTGGCGCAGCTCCATAACTTGCAGGAGGCAATAGCCGGCGACGAACCGAACATGTCCATCTTTGTAGGATATGCAGCTAAGGATTCGGGAGGTACTACTTCCGGGCAGGTATCGGATATCCACACTTCGATTGATGCAAACGAGATGTATGCTTCATGGATAGGCGAAGCCCTTGCCATTGGTGTAAGTGGAGGCTTTGTCATGCTGATAGATGAGCCGGAAGTGTTGTGGCATCTGTTCCGGGGATGGGAAATCTATCGCAAATATCTGAACCAGACTCCGGCAATAAAGGATAAACAGATAGAAACATGGAACGGGCATTGGCTATGCCATGGCTGCGAGGAAAGTTTTAACGCCCAATCTCCGGAAAGAGGTTTTTATATCACTCCGGTAGAGGTAAAGGGACGTCTTGCAATCCAATCCGGACTGTGGCTTTCTGTCGTTATGGCATTGTCGTTGAAATATCCCCGGAAGACGATAACCGCTTATGCGTATAACCTGTCGCAGACGAACACGACTTTAGGTTTTATAAATATCTATCTGCCGGAGATACACTCGCTGTTCGACCTTAGGGATAAACTTTTTGTAGACGCAGCGGAAACCATCCTCTCGGATAAAGCAATAGAGGCATTGGAACCGTATTATACTTTTAAGTCGGCATGTAAACTGGGCACTATCGGTTTAAGGGCGATAGAACCGGATAAGCTAAGGCAATACCTCCCGGTCGGTTCAATGCCATATGCACAGGGAAAAGACTATAAGTTTTCAGACCGGGAGTCGTATCTAAAGTATGAACTATATAAAATATGGATGATAGCTATGATAAACAAAACAGAATTGATGGAGCAGGCAACAAAAATAGCCCGGGCTTTGATTGAGTTTGAGAATACCTCGGAAAACGGCAGGACCGTATTCTCCGTTTTATCGAAAGAGATAAGAAAGGCAAGCAAGTTGGATACCTTGGTCAACAAACTCAAAGAGGTGATAGCGTATGAACCCGCAAATGCCGATGTGTTCAGGAATATGGTGAAAGAGGTTTTGGTTATGCCGGCAGACAAGTTCCCTTTGTTTATCGCCTTGATCGATTTTGAATATGTCTATTGGAAATCAAAGAATTGAAAAAACTAAATATAATATCATGAATAATCCATTTATCTATTTACGGGGACTTCGCCATGCGGAACATACGGTGTTTGGTGTAAACGACGGACAGAAATATTATTATGACCCTCAGTTCAATAAACGAATCGCCTATTCCAGTGGGCAGCAGGTGAAACGCTCCATTATCGAAGCATTGAATATGCCTTTTGCCGCGATAACCTTTAATTGGGAAATCGATAAGAAGGACAAGGATAATAAAGCGAACCAGAAAGAACCTCATTCTCCCTGCGACCCTTCGTTTGCCGACCAGTTATTGGGAGGCTATATGAAGATAGAAAGCGGTGGGGGGATGACTGCTAAAAGGCGTAGCCCGCTGTCGGTTTCGGCAATGCGCCCGCTTCATCCTTTATTAGGGGGAATAGAATCTCCAACGGAAGATATAACCTTCGACCGGACTTCCCATCCTGACCGCCATATCGTTAAGGTGTATTGGTCGGATGGCAAGAAGCGGGGCGATGAATTGACAAAAGAAGAGTTGGACGAATGGCTGGTAAGTAAAAGGAGGACACTCCCGAACCGGGCATTTATACAGGAGCAGACACGGGCATCCGGTCTTTTCGTATATGATATAGCCATCGATTTGAGAACGCTGTTCTGCGTCTCCACCAATAAGCTGGAACCGGAACTATTCCCTGAGATAGAAGCGAAACTCCGGGATTTAGGCTGGGTTGAAGGACAGAATATCTTTGGTAAATGTTTGATTTGCCCGAAGGAAAAACGGGATGAACTGATACCCGCTCTGGCTAAAGCCATTATCAATTGGCGTATTACGACTAACCAGGCACGGACATTCAGCCTGATGGAAACCGTAGCCATTGCCATTAGCGATGATGCCAACCAGATTGCTTATGCTATCCGTGGAGAATTAAAAGATAATGTGGAAAAGCCCAGTGCCATTCCTGTTATTGATGAAACGACGTATGCGGATATATTTATTACTCCTATCGCTAAAAGTTATATTGCCGGTTCTGTCGGTTCGGCAGATGCCCTGATAAAAGCAGAACAGAAACTGATTGAACAGATGTCTGCTTTTGATTATGAGAATCAATTATAAAGAATAGTTCCAAAGTACTCTTTATCACAAGGGTACTTTGGAAAAGATATTTTTTGAATTTTGTATTAATTGGATCGCTTAAGGAATTGAAATAACCATCTCGCAGCCGTATTGGAAGTATCAGGGTCGTCTTTAATTGAACCGTTTGGTATTGAAATGCACCTCTGAGGGCTGTTTCTGTTAATACAGCTAAATTTTTAATTGTACTGTTTGGAATTGAAAGAACCAAGACGCAGCGGTATTTCTCGTATCAGGATCATATTTAATCGAACCGTTTGTGGAATTTAAATAAGACCGTCAGCATACCCAGCAGGATTTGCTGGCAGCACTTTAATTGTACCGTGTGGAATTTAAATATAGGAAATTATTTGACTCAGTTATTCGCTAATTTAAGGTTAATCGAACCATTATGGTATAGGGATATAGACTCTTTTTTTGTGTGCTAACGCTTTCTCATAAACTCTATAGAAACACTTTCTATGAGAGTGATAGTTATGAAAATATATCAGGACAATCTATTTCCTTATCCATTATCCTTGTATATTCAAAACATATATGGTTTGAATTCAAATCATATATGTTTTAAAATCAAATCATATATGTTTTGACTTTGGGGCATATGGCTTGGAGAGTGCCTCTAACATAGTTCTATTGAGACTACGTTAATATTAGGTAATGTGTTGATAATTACTTTCTTA
>MJGMD1__coassemble_1954_pt1 | contig 30642 bp, 21 predicted proteins | sample MJGMD1__metabat2_low_PE_010 | metagenome-assembled genome bin MJGMD1 | reverse complement strand
CTTCTTTTCTCTCATTGTTGATTCTTTTTGAGTCAACCGTATCTACAAAAAGACATTACGGAGAAAAGACAATATCTTTCAGATAAATTTATGCTTGCATATGTCTTTTTATTCGATAATCGATCGAGAAATTTGCTTTTTCTTGTTGAATAGCATAGGTTACTTATCTGATCATTGATGAATTCTATTTGAAAACCGGAACATTCGTTGTTCGGGAGTTGTTATATTTGTACGAAAGAAAAACTCAAATATTTTAGAGATATGGAAATTGTAAAAGTAATAGGACGAGAAATCCTTGATTCACGTGGTAATCCGACAATTGAAGTTGATGTACATTTAGCTTCCGGTGCATTTGGCCGTGCTGCTGTCCCTTCCGGTGCTTCTACCGGAGAGAATGAAGCGATTGAACTTCGGGATGGTGATAAAAAACGCTATGGTGGAAAAGGCGTTCTGAAAGCTGTAGACAATGTTAATAAGATAATAGCTCCTGCAATTTTAGGCATGAGTGCTTTGGATCAACGTGGTATTGACCACAAATTAATCGAATTAGATGGGACAAAGACAAAATCAAATTTAGGAGCAAATGCAATGCTAGGCGTTTCTTTAGCTGTAGCAAAAGCGGCAGCCAATTACCTTGATTTGCCTTTGTATCGTTATATCGGAGGAACCAACGCATACGTATTGCCTGTTCCAATGATGAATATTATCAATGGTGGTTCCCATTCCGATGCACCTATCGCTTTTCAGGAATTTATGATTCGTCCGGTTGGCGCTTGCTGTTTCCGTGAAGGGTTACGTATGGGAGCTGAAGTTTTCCATGCTTTGAAGAAAGTCCTTCATGACCGTGGATTAAGCACTGCTGTTGGTGATGAAGGTGGTTTTGCCCCTGCATTGGATGGTACGGAAGACGCATTAAATTCTATCATGGCTGCGATCAAAGCTGCCGGATATGAGCCAGGCAAAGATGTAACAATTGCCATGGACTGCGCTTCTTCAGAATTTTATCATGAAGGAATATATGATTATACTAAGTTTGAAGGTTCAAAAGGCGCTAAACGTACAGCTAAAGAGCAAGTGGAATACCTTTCCGGCTTGGTAAGTAAATTCCCTATCGACTCTATTGAGGACGGTATGGACGAAAATGATTGGGCTGGTTGGAAGATGTTGACTGAAGCGTTAGGAAAAAAATGCCAGTTAGTGGGTGATGACCTGTTCGTTACAAACGTACAGTTCCTTAAGAAAGGTATAGAAGAAGGCTGTGCCAACTCTATCCTGATTAAGGTAAACCAGATCGGTACTTTGACCGAAACTCTGGACGCTATCGAAATGGCACATCGTAACGGTTATACATCAGTTACATCCCATCGTTCCGGTGAAACGGAAGATGCAACTATCGCCGACATTGCTGTTGCTACCAATTCAGGACAGATTAAGACTGGTTCTTTAAGTCGTTCTGACCGTATGGCAAAATACAACCAATTGCTTCGTATTGAAGAAGAATTGGGAGCACGAGCTATTTACGGTTATAAAACTTACAAAAAATGATCAAGTAAGATGATGTGAAAAAGGGACTACATTTGTAGCCCCTTTTTTTATGGTGTGCCGTGCATGATTCTAAACTTGGTGGTGTAAGTCCACTACGGGGGTAGATAGCGACCAACCGTTAGCCTGCGGTAAGGGTGTCCATCGCGAGTTGGAATCTGAAGGAAGCCTGCGGCAAAATCTCGGTCTGAGGAACACTAACATCATATAAGGCTCAAGCCATAGGACGAGTTTGCCATACAAAACAAAGTCCCAAAGCTATCCGGATATGGCAGAGTAAATGATGCAGATATATGGGATGAAGGTTATTAATCTTACCACGGGAGGTATCACGGACGTGTGGACGTTTTTTTTCGGAAGCACGGCTAACAATTGCCGTGATAAGTCAGCCGAGGTCATAGTAGATGCGGATACAAGCCTGCATGAGTAAAGAAAAAAAAGCAGGACGCCTTACGAAGTATTGAAGGACTGAACCTTATTTTAAGTGAGTAGTAAATGAATGTTACCCGATGAAAGGAAGAATGCAGAAAATATCAACTTTGAGTGATAACTGCCTTGAAAAGAATAGGACGGCATCCGAAGGCTATCGAGGAGTGCAGACTTTTATTGGGATAACTGAAAACAACCTCACGGAAGTACACTTTACAGGGAATGCACTACTGGAGCAAATTCTATCTCCCTGGAACCTGAACAGTGGCTACAAGCAAGTAGTCTCCAACAAAGGCAGTGGTGGTATAGACGGACTGAAAACGGACGAACTTCTATCGTGGTTACTAAATTACAAAGCAGACTTGCTCTCTTTATTAAAGGATGGCAAGTATCGCCCCAACCCAGTCCGCCGGGTAGAGATACCCAAAGGAGACGGAAAGAAACGTCAACTGGGTATCCCAACAGTAGTTGACCGTTTTGTACAACAATCAATAGCACAAGTGTTATCACCTATTTACGAGCGTGAGTTTAGCGACCACAGTTATGGTTTCCGCCCCAAACGCAGTTGTCATGACGCGCTCCGCAGAGCTCAATCCCACATTAATGCCGGATATAAGTATGCAGTTGACTTAGACTTGGAGAGGTTCTTCGACACAGTCAACCATAGTCGATTAATAGAACTACTATCTAAACGAATTAAGGATGGACGTGTAATCTCATTAATCCACAAATACCTATTGGCTGGTGTAATGGTTGGCTCACACTTTGAAGTATCACAAACAGGAGTACCGCAGGGAGGTCCACTAAGTCCGCTGTTGAGCAACATTATGCTTGATGAGCTTGACAAGGAATTGGTTCGTCGTGGACATCGCTTTGTCCGCTATGCTGACGATTGTTTGATATTCTGTAAAAGTAAGCGTGCTGCCGAAAGGACAAAGGGAAGTATCATTCGTTTTATCGAAGAAGAGCTTTACCTGCGAGTAAACAGGGAGAAGAGCTCCGTAGGCTATGTGAGAGGAATGAAGTTTCTGGGTTATAGCTTCTATATTAAAAAAGGAGAATGTAGGCTAAGCGTATACTCTAAAAGCCTTGCTAAGTTCAAATCAAGACTTAAAGAATTGACAGGACGAAGTAATGGTATGGGTTACGATAAACGGAAAGAATCTCTACGCTTGTTTATCATGGGCTGGCTTGAATACTTCAAGATGGCAGATATGAAGAGTAAACTCCAAGAGTTAGACCAATGGTATCGCCGTAGATTACGTATGTGCATTTGGAAGTGTTGGAAGAAAGTAAAGACTCGTTTTAAGAATCTCATGCGTTGTGGAATAGAAAAGAGGAAGGCTCTGGAATGGGCTAATACCCGAAAGGGGTATTGGCACTTATCTAAAAGTTTTATTCTTACCCGTGCACTGTGCAATGATAACCTTAAGCGAGCTAACTACCCTTTTCTAATGGATTGTTATCGTAAAGTTGTATCGTAAGTAAGGAACCGCCTTGGTACGGAACTGTATGCCGGGTGGTGTGAGAGGACGAAAACAAAAGTAGGAGAAAACTACTTTTGTTTTCTCCTACTCGATTTATTTTCTTTCCCTTTTATTCATCCATATTCCCGTAAATATCAGAATGCCGCAAACGATACAAAAGGTCTTCATAGAAATATATTTCCACTCTGTTTTCGTAATAAATGAATTGTATACAGGGCGGATAAAAGGCGTGTCAGCATGATGCAGCTTACAACGGGATTTAGCAGCCGCTTGTCGATAGCTGTCCAGGTCGAAGGAACATTTCTCATAGCAAAGCACCTCTTTGTCGTTAGGTTTCTTGGTTGAAGTTATCCAAGCTTTTACTTCCCGTTTGGTATATTGGGATTTAGGTAATGTATCATTAAAAACAGGGATGACAGTATATTGATGACGAGTAGTTCTGGTATGTGTACCACGTCTGCCGGTACGTGTTGTACGGGTGATGGTTACAGACCCCCTGCCTGATAAATCAACTGTTAAAGGAGAGTCAAATTTAAAATAAAGAGCCGATTTCTCAGGGTTATATAAATCTTCGATGGAAGCATAATTTGCGATATCGTCAGCAGAATGGAACAACCAGTTCTGCAGAGGAATATTGAATGCCAGTGTTGTCAAAAATATCAAAAAATAGAAAAGCGTAGCCCATTTCCCCTTATAGAAAAAATATGCTAAAAGGGTGGCCACTATAGATGCGGCACCATACGATAGTATCAGTATCCAATCTTGTAAATAAGATTGTAAAAAATAAAAGGCTATAATACCCAACAAAGTAGGGAAAATAAGCAGAGCCAGTAGATTATAAATCCAGTTTGTCATTTTGCATATACGTAAAATCGATTACAAAGATATCTTTTTTGTAAGTTGGTGGTATATGCAAAATAAAAATACTTTCCGGTAAAATTTACTCTTTCTTTTTAAAAATCATATCCTCGTCATGATTAAAGAGGGTCAAAATCGATTTATCAAAGTTCATATGTCCTTTATATGAATTATTTCCGCAAGTATGAATGTAGAGGCTATCTCTGGACAAGCAAAACCAGTCTCCATTATATTCATGCAGAATTTTAAGTGGTTCAATCTGATAAGCCGTACTCTGAAACGTATGGTCCTTATTAAAAGATAAAAGAATCATTTTTTCAGCATGTTCCTCATCCGGAAGATAACAAGTATACGTTTTATCTGTAATAGGTAAAGAAGGGATACGGATAGTACCCAGTTCGAATTGGATTATCTCGCTGATTAATAATTGTTTGTCAGGTCCCTCATCTTCGGAGTTTTTCTCGATTAACGTCCCCATAACACTACAGTTTATCGCTTCTGTGGCAGCAGGGGCCAGTTTTTTAAACTCATGTTCCAATTTATGATATTTTCCTTTTGTCGAAATGGTTAATAATTTACCGCTAATGCAATCCTTTAGAGCCGGTCCCCCTGCATATAGTGTAAACTCTCCCGTAAAATAGAAGGAAGTAGGCTCTGATTGCACTGCTATCTTATCCTGTTGGGTACTGCTGGAGCAACTGGTTAATAAAAGAGCCAAGGCTATTGAAAAACTTAAATTTACTCTTTTCATAGGTTTTTTCGTTAGTGTTAGAAATACAAATATAAAAATAAATTTCAAATATCAAAGAGAAAAAGACCGACTATCACAGGCAGGTCTTTCCTGTACCAGCAAACCTGTTTTTCGAGCACTGGTTTCTGTAAGGAAAGACTGAACCGAATCAATTGCAGGGGCAGTATCAAGAGCCCCGTGACGCTCCATTTGCTTTTCATCATCTCAGGATCATAATCATAAGTGTGAAGTTCCCAAATGTCGTCAAAGCGATAGGTACTGCTTTTACCCGTTGCTATATAGCCCCTTGTCCCGTTAGAGAAAGCAACTATATCGGGGATGTTCGCTTTTGTGTCCAGGCATCTGTTTCCACGCCTTATATGCAAGTGAACAAAAATTCCGACCTTTCCTGGAAGATAACGGCGGGTATGGGATTCCCCGTAATGAACGAACGTGTTCATGTTTCTCTTTTCCCTGATATCTATCAGAAAGATAAAAGCAACATTTCTCCGGCATCGACACGAAGTTTCAGCTTTCCGGAAGAATATTTCAGCTTGCCTTTATAGATGCGTCCGCTTTCATTGACAGCATATATGGATACTTTGCCTGATACCGGATAGCCGGAAGGTAAAGTCCAAATTTTTTCTTTATATCCATCCTGGCTGTAAGCAATCATATGATTGCCTTCTATCCATAAGGCCGGAACCATGACGTTATTATTGTCTACCAATACAGCATTTCCCTGCCGGATTTGCAAATGTCCTTTGTCCAGTTCCGAATGAACATTTCCGGAGAATTGTACAGCCTTATAATTCTCGCCTTCTACCCGGTATAGACGCTCAAAACGATTCAGGTAATTGCAGACAGCCGTCATTGTACAGAATCGTCTTGTAAATTCACTGTAATTGTCCAGACCCTTCATAAAAACTTTTTCTCCGTTCAGGTTATTTCCAAACAGGACTCCCCAATCACTGTCCGCATTGTTCCCTCCACAAATAATGGAAGCAGGATATTTCAGATAAATTTCGTCATGCCCGAACCACCAGACCATTGGTTGGTATCCGATAAATAAATCCGTATTATCAGGCAATCCCTCATTGGTTACGTCAATGCCTTTGGAATCAAAATAGCGAAAAATATTTCGTTGGGCTTCCAACTCATCTTCTTGAGTATATGGCAGGTAGGAACTGATAGGTGATTGAGTACGTATCTGCCATTCGCCTTTTTCATCTTTGTAGGCTATGGGGGCCGCCGTATGAAAAGCGTCGATATGTATTGTCCCCGCATCCTGTATAGGCAATAGTTTGCACAGACTATCGATGCGTTGCTGTGTGAAACCTTTTGCCCATTCTTGTGCATAACTAATCTGGTAACCCCATTCTCCGCCACGGAGGAATCCCCGTTCATCACGGGCTATCACATCATTTGCAATATATTTGTTCCATAGCGGGCTATCTTCGTAAGTATCAATCATGTTGATATGAAGACTCACAGTCGTATTATATTTTTTGCCTTCAGCCATTAGCCAGCGGATACTTTCCAGACCGTTTTTGTCGTTCGGCCGCTTTAATGCCTCGTTCCCTTCAAAGAAGGCGGGATATTTGGAATCATGTCCGTTGTATTGCCATCCCACCAGATAGGCTATCTTAGGCATGCCAAGTGTGATGTTATCCATTCCTTTTAATAATTGGAGCGTCTGTTCACAGGTGGCATACACTGTTTGTTTTCCATTATCGCGATGTTTGAAGCGTCCGTCAAAAAGAGCTTGCGACATAAATATTTTGGTCACGAATGTCTTTGTATAATCGTGACGTAGATTTACTTTCATCTGAAAATCTTTAGGGAAATCCGCGTACACAGTATCGCGTTTCTGTGCATTTACAACTCCGGACAGTAGAATACATAAAAAGAGAAAGGATTTTTTCATAACACAACTGTTTTAATAAACATATTTTGAGCCTATAATTAATCACACAAGAAAAACAAAGGGTTATTTTAATCCGCGAAAAGTACGAATATATTTTTTTATGGCATCACTTATTAAATATTATTAGTGCTAAAAAAGGTTGTGTATTAGTAAGGCTCCTTGTTCCAAACTTCATGTACTTCGTGCAATCCTTTATCCAACTTCTCAAAATATCCCATTAAAATATTCAGGGTAGATGCATCTCCATCGAAAGTAATTATCATAAGAATTGGCTGCGCGGATTGATTCCACTGGCTGCGCAGATTGTTTTTATAATGTGCGCGGATTGTCTCTACTACGTTCCGGGTAGTGAAGACAATCCGCGCATCTATTTTTAGCTACGTAGACCCTAAAGAAGGTCAAGCTTTTTTTCTGCTTGTTCTTTTCTTAGTAGTTGTTGTTTTCTCAGCCGCTTCAGCAATAATTTTGAGGCATTCTTCTAAAGTAAGTGCAGCCGGATCGGTCACAGTTTTGGGAATGCGGTAATTATTTCCTTTATAAGCGATATAAGGTCCGAAGCGTCCGTTCAGAATTTCCATATCGGGATCTTCATCGAACTTTTTCAAGAAGCGTTGTTCGTCTTTCTTCCGTTTTTCCTGGATAAGTTCGATTGCTTCATCTGCTGTAATAGTCAGCGGATTTAAATCTTTCGGAATTGAAATGAATTTGCCGTCATGACGGATAAATGGTCCGAAACGTCCTATTGCGGCAACCATATCTTTCCCTTCATATTCGCCGATTGTACGTGGAAGGTCGAATAGTTTTAATGCTTCTTCCAATGTAATTGTTTCAATGGATTGTCCTTTCATCAGCGTAGCAAACTGGGGCTTGGGGGCTGTTTTATCTTCTGCATGAGCCTGCCCGATTTGAACTACAGGGCCATAACGTCCGATTTTTACAAATACGGGATTACCGCTTTTCGGGTCGATGCCCAGTTCGCGTTCTCCTACTTTATGTTCGGTCTTAACTGCGGAAGTCGCTTCCACGATCGGATGGAATAGTTTATAGAATTTGTCGATGGCTTTAGTCCAAACCATTTCGCCTTCTGCTACCGCATCAAATTCTTTTTCAACATTAGCGGTAAAGTTGTAATCCATTACGTCCGGAAAATATTCCATAAGGAAGTCGTTTACAACCGTACCGATGTCTGTCGGCATTAGTTTATTCCGGTCGGCTCCCACTATTTCTGTTTTTTCCGTTTCTTTTATCTTGTCTTTAGCAAGGGTGATAACACAATATTTGCGTTCTGTGCCATCCTTGTCTCCTTTTACCACATATTCGCGATTCTGGATGGTCTGGATAGTCGGTGCATACGTAGAAGGACGACCGATACCCAGTTCTTCCAGGCGACGCACCAGACTTGCTTCCGTATAGCGCGGCGGACGTTGGGTAAAACGTTCGGTTGCTACAATATCTTTCAGGCTTAACTTCTCGTTTAACTTAACCGGAGGAAGTAAACCGTTTTCCTGTTCCTTTTCATTCTCATCGTCGTTGCTTTCCAAATACACTTGAAGGAAACCTTCGAAGGTAAGCACTTCACCGACCGCTACGAACTTTTCTGTTTTACCGCTGACGCCTACGGAAATGGTCGTACGTTCGAGTTCTGCATCTGCCATCTGGCAAGCAATCGTACGCTTACGGATTAATTCGTATAATTTCTTTTCCTGTGGAGTTCCGCTTATCTCTACATTATTAATATAAGTAGGACGGATCGCTTCGTGCGCTTCCTGTGCGCCTTTACTTTTTGTATGGTATTGGCGGAATTTATAATATTTCTCTCCGTATGTGTCGGTAATAACCTCTTTTGCCGTGCCGAGTGCTAAATCACTCAGGTTTACAGAGTCGGTACGCATATAGGTGATTAATCCGGATTCGTATAGACGTTGTGCAATCATCATCGTTTGCGAAACGGAATAACCCAGTTTGCGGGCTGCTTCCTGCTGCAAAGTTGAAGTTGTAAATGGAGGTGCCGGCGATTTCTTAACTGGTTTCGTCGTAATATCATCAATTGTAAAAGAAGCGTTTTTGCAAGATTCGAGGAAGTCCAATACCTCTTTCCGGTCTTTTAACCTGCGTCCCAGTTCTGCTTTCAGGATCGTTGTTCCGTCAGGCAGGATGAAATTGGCAATTATGCGGAAAGCTGCTTCCGAAACGAAATTGTTTATTTCACGTTCACGTTCTACGATAAGACGTACCGCTACGGATTGTACACGGCCGGCAGAGAGGGCAGGCTTGACTTTTCTCCATAAAATAGGGGAAAGTTCAAAACCCACAATGCGGTCCAGTACACGACGTGCCTGTTGTGCATTCACCAGGTTTATATCGATATTACGTGGTGTCTCGATGGCATGGAGTATGGCACTTTTTGTGATTTCATGGAAAACGATACGCTTGGTGTTTTCCGGTTTCAACCCCAGTACTTCGTACAAATGCCATGATATTGCTTCTCCCTCACGGTCCTCATCGGATGCAAGCCATACCTGTTCGGCACCCTTTGCTTCAGCTTTCAATTCGCTCACCAATTTTTTCTTATCGGTGGGAACTACATATTGAGGAGCGTAATCGTGTTCAATATCAATACTGAATTCTTTAGTTTTCAAATCGCGGATATGCCCATAGCTTGACATGACTTTGTAGTCTTTACCCAGAAATTTTTCAATGGTTTTTGCCTTTGCAGGGGACTCCACTATAACCAGATTTTTTTGCATAATAACGTCTTCTCTTTTAGAAATCGGTTGCAAACATACATAAATAATTAACGTAACCCTATATCTTTGTATTTGAAAATTGAAAATTGGATATTGAAAATGAGGATAGTTCTTATGAATGAACCTTTTTCAGTACCACTGATTTTCAATTAACAGTTACCAATATTCAATAAATGGAAGTATGGATGCAATCAAACAATTAATTCTTGAAGGTAAAACAGATGAAGCGATTCGTTTGTTGGATGATTATATTAAAAATAACGCTTTTTCGGATGAGGCGTATTACTTGCGTGGCAATGCGTATATAAAAAAAGGGGATATCCGGCAAGGGTTAAATAACTACCTTAAAGCAATAGAAATTAATCCGGAAAGTCCGGCGCAGGTGGCATACGATGCACAGATACGGATTATGAATTTCTATAATAAGGATATGTATAATCACTAAAGGGACAGGGAAATAGAAAAAACAGTATTAGGCAGGTAAATATCTGTCAATACTGTTTTGGTACTATATTTTGTATCGTTTTTTTAATCGAATAGAACGAGAACATATGATAGAAGCCCTATAGTGAGAATAAATAAGCATTGTAGCCGGGCTATTTTTTTTATCTCAATATTGTATTGGCTTCTATTTCTTATTGTAAAGCCAGAGAGAACGCCAGACATAACTAACGGTAATACAATAGCAATGGAGTATAATTTATCATTGTCAAGTAAAAATGACGTAATGAGTAAAATAATATTTATGCCAATTAGTACTGCTAAAGATTGTTTGTATTTTTCTATATTCATGCTATTGCGATCATGTGTTGTGAGTTCGTTCGATTTGTGGTGGATGCCAATAAAAGGACCATTTTCACTTGAATATGATAAAATGGAAATGGTCCTTTAAGTCTTTTTGAATTTCAGTTTCTATTCTTCCGGAGCAAACATAGGATCCCATGCCGGAAGGCGGATCGGTTTCTGTTTTAATACCTCTTGAACTTTGGGGGTGATATATTTTTTGTTGACAACAAGGCGGAACATATATTCGTTGAACCATTCGTCGGTCATAATCAGATGACCTCCATTAGCTCCGGGTCCCCAGCTATTTTCAACCATCCATTTTTTAGGCGTACCGTTAGCATCGAGGTCAACAGCCATTAAAGTCATAGCATGTGACGAACCGCTGCTGAATGTCTGGATACGCTGTTTCTTGTCCATACCGAAAGTTGTTCCCATCAACGAGCCGTAATCGTAGTAATTAACGTCCAGCAAACCTCTTTCACGGTCGAAAAATTTACCTACGTCGCAGGAGAAATACATCATAGTGCTGTCTTTGATTGAGGCAATAGCCATTTCTTTAATATCTTCAATCGGAAGGTTTACGTAAGTCCAGTTTTTACCGTCATAACGGTGACGGTCGAAATCGATTTCATACAATTTATAAAAATCACGACTCGGGTCATTCATCAACATCACGTAGTTGTTCGTCAGGTCTTGTCCGATATATTCGTCGAAGAATGATTTCGGAGTATATTCTTTCGTTTCAACCGGTTTGCCTTGTGCATCTTTGCGTGTCCACGTAAATTTCGTAGGAGGTTCGCCCAGGTTCAGTACTAACATACGGTAAACAGTACCCAGCATTTCTGTTTTCTGCTTTTCCAAATCTGTTACTTTGGTCCCTTTTGCGGAGGCTTCTCTCAATTGCAGACCGAATTCTTTCAGTTTCAGTGCTATCAGGTTAGCCATGCGGCCCGTACTTTCACTACTGTTTGTTTCAACCATCACGTCAGAAGGCACAACACCATATTTCCCCAGTATGTCGGAAATTCCGGTAAACTGGCCGCCATCGCTTAAAGGATTCTTAAACAGCCATTCAACCATTTTATCATCCATCGGCTTTTCGCGGGTGTCGATGATGCCTTGCAGGAATAGATTGGCTTTTTCCAGTTGATCCCAGAAAAATGAATAGTTCTGGGAGAATTGGAAGTCGCCCATTTTATATTTTTCAATCGCTTGTGCACGAAATACATTTAAACCTGTAAACAGCCAGCAACGACCGGATGATTTCTGGTTGGTAATGCCTTTACTGTTTACTTTGTTCGAGAAATACGTGTCGAAATTGTTTTTACTGTCAGAATTAACTGCCAGTTTGTTTATGTCATTATTGCTAATGGCATTGTGAATTGCTTTATCAGCCGGCGTTCCTTGGTAAGCTTGTTTGATTTGCTGTAGCATCTGTGGCGAAATACCGCCTTTGTCCTGTTGAGCTTGTGCAGAGAATGTAATGCTCAAAGCAAGCGCGGACATCCATAAGAAGTTTTGTTTCATAAGATCAATGTGTTTTTTAGGATTCTATGAAGACAAAGATAATAGTTTAATACTGAATTGTAACCATAAAATCTTTATCTAAATTAACTATATAGGCTAAAATTTAAATTTAAAAATATTTTTGTAAACATTATATTTTGCCTGTAGTAAGAATTATAAATCAACAGGTATGAAAAAACGTATTACTTTTTTCATAATGAAGCAGCTCCTGTTGAATATGGAAGTTTGTGTGGGGATGTTGATACTAAGGGCAACGATAATTCCAATTTGAATAAATAATATTAATTCGGCGTCGTATTTCCGGAGTAGAACATTATCTTTGTTCTTTTAGGTCTGCTAACTTAAAAAGGAGGATATTATGAAACATTTCCGGTTCTTTCTTATTTGTATATTTTCTTTGTTTGGCATTTCTTGTTTCGGGCAAATGCTTGCTCCGGGAAATGAACGGCCGATTGCCCTGAATACAAAGAGCGGTACGTTAAACGGAAAACTTAGTTTGCCTGCAAAAGGAGGGAATATTCCGGTCGTTTTATTGATATCAGGTTCCGGACCGACAGATATGGATGGTAATTCGGCGATAGGGCAGATGAAGAATAACTCGCTGAAATATCTGGCAGATAATCTGGCGAAGCAGAATATAGCCTCTTTACGTTTTGATAAACGCGGAATCGCATCCAGTGCGTCAGCAGGAAAAGATGAGTATTCCGTACGTTTGGAAGACTTTGTAGAGGATGTGAAAGGTTGGATAGACCTTTTGGCCCGTGACAAAAGATTTTCAGGTATTCTGATTGCCGGACATAGTGAAGGGTCATTAATAGGAATGTTGGCATCTCAGAACAATCCGAAAGTAAAAGCATTTATTTCTTTGGCAGGTCCGGGAAGGCCTCTATATGAATTATTGGAAGAGCAGGTTTCGTCTCAGCCGGAAGTAATCCGGAATATGGTTGTTTCCATAAACGATTCATTAAAACGAGGTAAGTTAGTACCGAATGTTCCCTTAGGTTTGCAGGCCTTGTTTCGTCCGTCGGTTCAGCCTTTTTTAATTTCTTGCTATAAATATAATCCGTCGGAGGTTGTGAAAACATTAAAGGTACCGGTGCTGATTATTCAGGGGAAGACCGATATCCAGGTTTCTGTAAAGGATGCCGAATTACTCAAACAATCGGCTCCTTCTGCTGAAGTATGCCTGATAGATAGGATGAACCATGTTTTGAAAGAATGTGATACAACAGAACCGAATAAACAGTTGGTCATTTATGCGGATCCTTCATTGCCTTTGAGTCCGGCATTAGTTCCATGTCTTACCTCTTTCATTAAAAAGCATCTACGATAAGAGTTTATTCCTAAGCCCGGCAATATCATTGACTATGTAATTTGCCCCGGCTTTTTCCAATTCTTTCCGGTCGCCATATCCATAAAGGACGCCTATGGAGTCGATGTTATTCTCTTTTGCTCCGATAATATCATGTTTGCGGTCGCCAACCATAACGATGGCAGAGGGGGTGTTTAGTTTGTTTGTTTCTAATACATGGCGGATAACGTCTCCTTTGGTATAAAACGAGCCATCCAGCCCACTGCCTGCAACAAATGAGAAATACTTGCTTAGATTGAAATAATCGAGGATACGTTTAGCAAAGATAGTAGGTTTGGAAGTGGCTAACATAAGAGATTTTCCTTGCAGGTTAGCCGCTTCCAGAAAATCATTTATTCCCTCATACAGTTTATTTTCGTAAATGCCGGTTTCTGCAAACCGTTCCCGGTATTTTACAATCGCCTCCTTTGCCTGTCCGTCTGTAAAATTATAGAATTCGCGAAACGAATCGTAGAGGGGAGGACCGATAAAAGGGTAGAGGGCTTTTCTGTCTTCTACCCCGATACCGAAATGATTTAATGCATATTCTACAGATTTTGTAATACCTTCAGCCGGGTCTGTAATCGTACCGTCCAGGTCTAAAAGAATATATCGATAATTTAGCATTTACTTGTTTCTACCTGTTAGAAATTGATGTTTACCCCAATCATTGCACTGAAGCTTTGGAGCGGGTAGCCATAATACATTTCGTATTTTTGGCATAAAACGTTATTTAGTTTCAGGTACAATCCGAATGTATCATTGAATGCATATGTTCCGGTCAGGTTCAGTTCATTGATGTTCTTCATCTTCTTTTCTCCATAACCGATAGCCATCGTTTTGCGGTCTGTTGCCAGATAATAATCCAAAGAAGCAGACAGTTTGGGAATAGGACGAACCGTTACACCGGCAGTGAATTCCATTTTAGGCTTTCCATATGCAGCATAGGTAACGTTAGAATCATCCGGAGATTTTACTTTCCAGTGATTATAAACTCCTTTTACATTAATATCGAATAGTTCCTGATAGCTATATTTCAGGTTGATTCCTGCAAATAAATGGTCTGCATCAGCCTGGAAGGCATTGCTTACGTTGCCGAAATAGTTTTTGCTGTAATAATAGCCCGGAATAAAGAATACGTCATTCTTTGTAATCTTATATCCTCCGAATACGTCAAACCAGAATCCCGGAACGATACCACTTTTGATACCGATAGTTGCATCCAGGAAGTTACGGGATGGAAGCAGTTCCATGGTAGGATTGATATAACGGTTTACCTGGGAAATGTCGTACATACTGTTGGAATATAATTTCCCGGTTGCGATAGCATACAATACAGTCTTGTCTGCAACTTCTATGTCTGCTGCAATGTTGGGAGAAGCCATTATCTTTTTGTTTTCTCCGGTAATGAACATCACATTAGCTCCCAGTTTTACATTCCAGTTGTCGCCTTCTACCTTATAATAAGGAGAAAGGGTACCTTCCGCATGATTTTCGAAGAACAGGTACGGAGTATTGCCTTTTAAGGGGAGGTTATAGTTGAAGTATTCGAAACTACCACCTAACCCAATAAGTTGGTTACCACCGAAAGCCGCATTCAAATCGAATTTTACATCAAATGTATTCTCGGCAGGTCCGTTCAACTCTTTTTCTAATGCGTATTTATGAGAAAAATAGGTATAACCCAAATCCAGCATATATCCGAAAGGAGCACCTTCTTTTGATTCGATGCCGACTTTACCCTGCACGGTCTGGTTTACCTGGTTTGTACTGCGGTCTGTAAAATCCGGGTCGAAACTGTTAGTGGTGTTATACATCGGAAGCCCGTAATAATTGAAGCCGGAGTAGCCATATTTGAAACCGGCATTAAATACTAACTTATCGAATGCATGCTTATAGTTGATGCCTCCCACGTTATCATTCAGTTTGGCTTTTACTTTTTCGTCCCAGTCTATGTATTTTACTTTGCCGTTAGTGGAACGGTGGGAAAGCCAGATATTCAGATTGTCTTTTTCCGTACTCAATATATGGTATCCGAAATCGCCGTTGATATTCAGATACGTACCCAGACCGAAGTTAAAATAACCACGACGCTTGTTGTATTGGATATCTGTCATCACATTGCCGGAAGGGAGCAGGCTGATTTCTTTTTCAGGGTCTGCCGGCACGGTAAATGTGGCATAAGAAATAGGCATTTTCTTAACTACCGGCATTTTTATCACCGGAAGTGTGTTGACTTTGTTGGCATCCTGCACCGTCGGGTCGTATTCCCGTTCCAGCGTCATTTCCCGGTTCAAGTCTTTTTCTTTTGTCTTGTCTTCCTGCGCACTGACGGTTGCAACGGAACCCAGCAGGGTTATTACGCACAAGGCTTTTATATTAGATACTGTCTTCATCGTTTTTTAATTCTTTAGTTTACCCAATCTGTTCTTTATCATTCCTGCAATGTCATCGTCACCCTTATAGTTGTTTTGCAAACTGGTCAGATATTGACGTGCCTGGAAATCGTCGCCGCGGTGGATATAAATATCAGCTAACAGGATAAATCCGCGTGCCAGCCAGTATTGATGAGGTGTTCCGTTTTCAATGAAATTCATTAGCACTTTTTCTGCATTCTTGTCGTCATTACCGTTAAAATAGAGTTGAGCCAGCAGGTAAGTCGCTTCTGCACCTTGCACCGTACGTGTATCTTTGCTCAATTCTTTCAAATCAGGTAAAGCTTTGTTTTCCTGTTTCAGTTCGATATACGCTTTTGCACGGGCATAATGTGCTTCAGCCTGTAGTTCGGGTGATAATTTGGTCGCTTTCAACAACTCTGTTGCAGCCAGCAGTGCTTCTTTCGGTTCGCCAGCCTGTACGGCACAACGCATAATTCCGAGTGAGGCAGCCTGTTTGTTTTCCGGTTTTTCGGCAACTACCTGCAATTGTTTGAAACTTTCCAATGCTGCCGGATAATCTTTCGTTACATATTCGATTTCCGCTTTACGTGCGATCGCTTCTTCGCGGAATTTGATGTCTCCGCTCTTTACAACAGTGTCGAACAGACGTTTTGCTTCGTCATATTCTTTTTTAGCAAAAGCAATACTTGCCAGATAGAAATTTGCGTTTGCACTGAATGCTCCTTCCGGGAATGTTTGTAAATAATTATTCAAGCTCTTGCGGGCTCCTTCGTTATCGCCACGCGTAAATAATTTTTCAGCAGCCAGATAAGTAAGAGAATCTTGTTCGCTCACTTCAAAATGGACATTACCGCCCAAAGAGTTGGCATAGTTTGCAAACGAATTGATATCGTTCAATTCAAGATAAACGGACTTCAAATCCTGTAAGGCAACTTTCGCTTCTTCACTTCCCGGATAGTTGCTGATAACATGCTTATAGGCATCAGCCGCTTTTTCCGGCTGGTCATTGTTGAAATAAAGCAAACCTAACTGGATACCGGCTTTACGGGCAAGGCTGCTCTGTGGGAACTTGCTGATTAGCTGTTGGAAAGCCTGTGCAGCAGACTGGCTGTTTTCAATCAGCACATAAGTACGTCCTTTTTCATACAAAGCATCGTCTACATATTGGGATTCCGGATATTCGCGAATCAAGCGGTCCATCGCATTGATTTTTCCCTGGTAGTCTTTCTGTAAGCCAAGCAGGAAACCTTTCTGATAAACAGAATAATCTCCGGCTGAAGGTTGTAGCTGAGCTGCCTTTGAGTAGTTTTCCTCTGCCATGGCGAACTGGCGGTTCTGGTAAAGGCAGTCGCCGATACGGTTATAAGCGTCAGACAAAGAAGCAGCCTGCTGGTTGCTTTCCAAATCGGCATATTGGCGGAAACGGTTCAATGCTTCACTGTATTGTCTCAGCTTGAAGTAACAATAACCGAGGTTGTAATGAGCAAGCGCATACATATCGGTGTTACGCTGGCGGGTATTGTTGAGGTAAGTACGGAAGTCCGATATGGCATTGGTATATTCTCCCAAGCGGTAATAAGCTTCTCCACGCCAGAAATAAGCTTCGTTGCGGGCTTCCATATTGTAAGAACCTAAAGAAATGGACTGGCTGAATAAACTAACAGCTTCATCCAGTTTCATATTTGTAAAAGCCTGTGTTCCCAACTGGAACAAAATATCCTGTTTGGCTTCCAGTATCTTTACACTCGGATGTTTGATCTTATTGATAGATTTTAATGCCGCATCGTAATTCTTGGTGGTAAGATACACTTCTACCAGGTAGTCGTTTACTTTGTCGGCATATTGTGAGTTCGGGAAATCATTCAGGAAATCTTCAAAGATAGTAACAGACTCTCCGAAACCGGTGAACGCCGTGTCATGTATCAACAATGCATAGTTGTACAAGGCAACCTCTTTGATTTGTTTATCGTAAGATGCGGTAGCCGCAGCTTCGAATGCCATACGTGCATTGTTTTTATTCCCCAGTTTCAGGTAAGATTGCCCAAGATAAAGATAGGCATTCTGGGTCAAGGCGTCATTTTCGTTGACTGTCCGTCCCAAAGCCTTTATAGCATCCTGGTAGTTCCCTTTATTATAGTAGCAAACACCCAATATGTATAAATCTCCTCGCAACGGATTGTCGGTGGAAGATACATATTGGCTTAGCATACTGATTGCTTTGTTCTGGTCTCCCAAATGGTAGTATGAGTTACCTAAAATCCGGTATACTTCGCTATTATTTTTACTGTTCGGATAAGAGGATAGAAGTTCTTCCCCTTCGTTTATCACTTTTTCGTATTTGCTTTGGATGAAATAGATCTGTGCGATATAATAGAGTGATTGTTCCCGGTAGGTCGGGTTTTCCTTTAAACGATTGAATTCAATCAGCGCATTATTGTATTTCCCTGTAGCATAATCGATATAAGCGACATAATAGGAAGATGCTTCTTTATATTTGTTTCCAACCTGGGTAATACGGGAGAAATAGCTTCTTGCTTTGTCTTTGTCGCCGGTCTGAAGTAAGGAGTACGCCAAACGGAACGAGTAAGTTTCTTGCTGTTCAGGGCTTAGCATATCAATATCCGCTTCTCTGAGCCAGAAAATAGCTTTTTGATATTCTCCTTCTCCGAAATGGACGGAACCGATCAGGAAATTAATTTCATCGCTATGCCGTGATGACGGATAGTTTTCCAGATAATCTTTTAATAACTCTCCGGCGTTCGCACGTCCCTGTTCGTAAGCGGAGCAAACCAGCATATAGTCTGCTTCCTGGATAAGGTCCGTATTCGTGGAGTGTTCTTTATAAGCTTCCAGCTTGTCGATACACCCGGAATAATTTTTTAAACTGAATAGTTCTTTGCCTTCTACAAACAGACGGTCCGGTGCATCAAACTGATGGGATCGTTGCCCGCTTGCCACATGACTTCCCAACACTAAACATAGTGGAATAAGTATTCTCTTCATCACTCTTTTGCTTTTCTTTATAAAAATATAACGCAATAAGTCTATTATATGTTGCAAAGATAGATAAAAATGCCTGATTTTCGGTTTGCTATGTGTGAAATTTGAAAGCAGACTTTATTCAGGTCTGCTCACGATATAAGGCTTTTTAAAATCTATTCGGGTATTTTTAAGGATATCCACCTCATCCAACAGAATTGCGGATGGCACAACGTAAGATGTTTTCACATCATTAACAACACGATTGTAAATATTTTCTTCAGACGATACGCCGGAAATACGCTTCATGGAACGCAGTAGCAAATCCTGTATGACAGCTCCCCGTATAGGTGTTTCTGCACCGGTGGTAACATCAACCCGGCGGATTTGGATGGGGGTATTGGCATTCAGTTTGCGTATGATGTAGGCATAGGCATAGTCTTCTTCTTTTGCTGCATTAATCAATTTTTGCTTGAGTTGGGAAACCGGTTCTGTTTGCTTGCTGCATAAACGGAGCACTCCGGGATATATCCCGGCATCATTACCTCCGATAGAACTTCTGGCATGTCCGTTGGATTGACTGAATGATTTTGTGGGTGTGCGGGAAGTAAGCATGTCGATTAATACGCCATCCTTGATTAATGTGCATGCTTTATCGGGAGCCACTCCTTGAGCGTCGACCGGATAATAACCGAATAACTTTTTATCCTTATATTCGGGAGTTCCGCTCATCGCTATAAGTGACAAGTCACGCGAAATCACTTTTTTATTTATAAATGCGTCTAAAGCGTTACCACGGGTTCTTTCGCTATCGTAGCCTTTGAATCTTTCGCTTAGGATTGGCTTGCGTTTGGCAATGATACCATTGTTATTGTTGACGAAAAGATTGCAGATCAGGTCGGCTACAGCTTCGCCTTCAAAGAGTACCGGACCTACATAAGGTTCATCTATCATGGGGGCATTCTGTATTTCCTGAATAAATTCCGCTTGTTTTTTACATATTACTTTTAGACTTTCCAAGGAGGGTAAATCTTCAAAAGAACTGTAAGGCATACTGGCTTCGTAATTGATTGTTTCCCCATCTTTAGTCTGTGCCTGAGTATAAATAAACATGAGGACCAGCTTGTTTGAGTAACGGCATATGGTTCCTTCGCTGTTACAGTATCTTACGTCTGCATCCCCGATATATATACGGATATAGGAGTTATCGATATTTTTATAATCAGCAAAGACTTTGGAGGCTTCTTTGATGTATTCACTTATTTTTTTTCGGTCGGGTTGTTGCTGATGAACCGGATAGATATGAGTGGAAGCTGTCATTTTTTGAAAGTCGGGAATATTTTTCTCTTCTTCCGGGATTTCTATCTGGTTGATAAGACTTTGTTTGTTGTTGTATTGCTCGGCGGCCTGTTTATATTTTTTATCCAGAACGCGCCATATTTCAGTACGGATTGCTTCGTCATTTGTGCCGTTAACCATTCGGGATGGTTGTTCGTGCTGATAGAGCTGCTCGTATGAGAGGAGTACGTTCTGGTTTGTATTCTGGTAGTCGCCGACGACAACATTCGCCGTACCATTATTCGCCTCTCCGATGTTGTCATATACCAGGCTTCCTAACACAGCTTTAACGACCAGTAGAGAAAGTGTATTCATTCGGTAGTCGATAAAACAGGGGGATACTACATGGGCGAGCTTTAGCCCTTCCATGTTCCGTTGAATTTCTTTTTGTATGCTGTTTAATACTGGGTCTTTATCTGTTTCGCTGGCTGATATTGTTGGAGTTCCATTAGAAAGCAGCAGGATAGTGGCAATCAGGGATAATAGGGAATGTATATTTTTCATGATATTTTTTATTAATGGGACGATATTTTTTAAGGACGTGGTAAAATGGGAGGTAAAACGTGGGATTTCGGTTGTTTTTGCGTTTCAATCATTTTTACATAAACCGCAGGAGCAACACAGGAAACCGGGATATTACCGGATTCTGCACCACAATATCCGTTGAAAACCTGGTGTTCGTCTCCACAGGCCTCTATATGTGAGAACATCGATAACGGGGTTCCGATTAAGCTGACACCGCGAACCAGTTCGTCTGGCCTGTCATCAATATAAATCCGGTATACAAGCAGTGGATTTACATAAAAGGCATTTGCATCAATCCGGTTTATATTGGTGAAACCTCCACTTACTTTATCGAAAATATATCCATATGGCTTATTCTGTTTTTTCAATTCATCAATCAGGCATTGGCGTAATTCTTTATCCGTTTTAGGTGTGGATGACTCTATAACCATATTTGATTGTCGGGTTACCGGTTTCAGGAAAATCATGCCACGTCCGTGTCCATTGGAATGAAGATGACCGTCGATAGGGGTCCGGCTCATTAAAAAATCTTGCAGGATTCCATTTTTGATAATTTCAACTTTACGGCTTTTTACTCCTTCGTCATCAAAAAGATAATATCCGCTTAACGGCATGTTTTTATAGTATTTAATGGTCGGGTCGAAATAAATGGAGATGTCATCGGATAAAACTTTTTCTCCTATTTTCTTTTTGAAAGTCTGTGCGTCATTGTCCTGTTTCATTCTGGCACCTTCAAGACGGTGACCGAAAAATTCATGGAACAACACTCCGGCTGCTTCCGGTGATAGTAGTGCCGGACCGGCATATGTGTCGGCTATGGGAGCATCTCTCAGTTTGGAAAGTTTTTGGCTTATTTCTCCGGCATCTTTTTTTACTGTCGGATTTTCCGGAAGTTCTTTAAAAGAATTGGCAAAATAAGATTTGTACAGAGGCAATGTCATCCCGTCGTCGGCAATGGTTGTGGCATTCAGTGTGAGGTTGTATTGCAGTAAGTTTTGTGCTATACTGTTACCTTCCGTGTCGACAAAATAAGAGCGGGTTAAATTGATCTGAAATGAGGCATCACCGCTTTCCAAATCTTTGTTCTCTTTAAATTCGGCCGAATACAGACAGATACGTTTGCTTAATTCTGTGGCTTGTTTGGCGAAATCTTTGTCGGATATGGGCTTTTCTGAGAATACCTCCTTGTTCTCTTCACTGAAATCGGACGATTTATCATCTGAAGCTGTTTTTACTGTTGCATCCGAAAGTATTTTCTGGAAACGTTGCATCCCTTTTTTATATATTTCGTCCGTGTAATTCCATAAAAGCAGGGATATTGCCTGTTCATCATTTTCTATGGGAATTTCAATGCAGGAACTTTGAAAATTATCCATATAATTATCTTCCTGGTTTTTTAGTTCGTGGGTATTATCCTGTAGGGGAGAGCCGACCCGCACGATTGCTTGTACATATCTGGACTTGTTTTGATAGGAGGGTAATAATTCTCCGAAAGAGCTGCCGGTATAAAAATTAGTGAATTCATAAACCCGGTAACTGATATAATAAGCAGAAATTTCTTCGGTGGATAATTTTCTCAGATTTCGCAGTGCTTCTTTCTTTAGAATTTCTTCAAGTGTTGTATGCGCTTGCAGACTCGCTGTTATTCCCATTAAAATGAGAAGAAATAAAATTTTTGATTTTTTCATTAGGTAAAAGATAAAAAAGTTTGAGTAATAATTCTTTCTGGAAATCAGATGAGGCAAAGGTAAAAAAATAGTTGGGTTTATACGGTTATGGCACGGCTTTTTGAATCCGTTTTATACGAGTGCGGTCTTTTTTTGTTACTTTTGGCATCAGGAAACCATAGTTATGTTTTTCCCGATTCATAGTTATGATTTAGGAAAACCATAACTATGAATTGAAAATAGGATTTGAATGAAGTACGCAGACGTTATACTCCCTCTCCCTTTAGAGAACAGTTATACATACAGCATACCGGAGGATATGGAAAAGTACGTAGTACCCGGGTGCCGGGTGATTGTTCATTTCGGTAAAAAACGCTATTATACGGCTATTGTGATGAGCGTGCATGAACGGATGCCGGATACTCCCTACGAAATAAAAGAAATATATGCCTTGCTGGATGCAACACCTATCCTGCGTCGCCCGCAATTACGGTTCTGGCAATGGCTTTCTTCTTATTATTTATGTAAGCTGGGGGATGTGTATAAAGCAGCTTTGCCTTCCGGTTTAAAAATAGAGAGCGAGACCGCTGTAACTTACAATGATGATTTTGAGGCGGATGCCCCGTTACGTCCGAATGAACAAGTGGTGTTGGATGCTTTTTCCGGAACATTGAAACTGACTGTTGCCGAGTTGGAGAAAAAGACCGGGCTTAGAAATGTAGTTCCGGTAATAGCCTCACTTATGGCACGGGGTGCTGTGATGGTAAGTGAAGAATTGAAACGGGGTTTTATCCCTAAAACGCAGACATTTATCCGTCTGTCCGATAATTATCGTGACGAAGAAAAGCTTCAGGCTGTATTTTCAGAATTTAAACGGGCGAAGAAGCAGGAACACTTACTGGTTTGTTTCCTTGATTTGAGTCATGCATTAAATCCCGTATTGGTACAGGAGGTTTCCAAGAAAGAACTGTTGGAACGTAGTGGTTGTTCGACTGCTATTCTGGAGGGGCTTCTCAAACGCGGTATTCTGGAAAGTTATGAAAAAGAAGTAAGCCGGTTGCAGATGTCTGTTTGTCGCCTTCAGGAGCCGAATCCGCTTAGTCCGGCTCAGGAGCAAGCCTATGAGGAGATACACGAAGCGTTCAAATCCCACGAAGTTTGTTTGTTGCATGGAGTTACATCCAGCGGTAAAACCGAGATATATGTCCGTTTGATAGATGAGGTGCTGAAAATGGGACGGCAAGTCCTGTATATGCTGCCGGAGATTGCCGTAACCACCCAAATTACCGAGCGCTTGGCTAAACTGTTTGGAGATAAGCTGCTGGTATACCATTCCAAATTCTCGGACAACGAACGGGTAGAGGTATGGAACCGGCTGTTGTACGGGGGAGAACCGATGCTGATATTAGGAGTTCGTTCCTCTTTGTTCCTGCCCTTTAAAAGCCTGGGACTGATTATCGTGGACGAAGAGCACGAAAATACATATAAGCAACAAGACCCGGCACCCCGTTACCATGCCCGGAATGCAGCAATTGTATTGGCGGGTATGCACGGAGCGAAGACTTTGCTTGGCTCTGCCACGCCTTCTATCGATTCCTATTTTAATGCAACTATCGGAAAGTACGGGTTGGTGGAATTGTCTACCCGCTATGGGGATTGCCGGATGCCGGACATTATTCCGGTCGATATTAAGGAGCTTAAGCGTAAGAAAATAATGAAAGATACGCTTTTCTCTCCCCTGCTGGTAGAAAAGGTAAGTACTGCGCTTTCCCATGGTGAGCAGGTTATCCTGTTCCAGAACCGCCGTGGTTTTGCACCGATGATAGAATGTAAGAGTTGTGGGTGGGTGCCTCACTGTGTAAATTGTGATGTCAGTTTGACCTATCATAAATATCACAATCAGTTGGTTTGCCATTATTGCGGATATACTTATCAGTTACCCCTGCAATGCCCGGAATGCAAGAGTACGGATTTGCGGATGATGGGGTTCGGGACAGAAAAGGTAGAGGAGGAGATTGCCACTCTTTTCCCGGATGCGAAAGTGGAGCGACTGGACTTCGATACTGCCCGTACCCGCACAGCTTATGAACGGATTATTGCTGATTTCGAGAAAGGAAAAACCCAGATATTAATCGGGACCCAAATGCTTTCAAAAGGATTGGATTTTGGAAATGTCAGTGTGGTCGGCATCTTGAATGCTGATAGCCTGATGAACTTTCCGGATTTCCGGGCACATGAACGGGCTTATCAATTGATGGTCCAGGTGAGCGGTCGTGCCGGAAGGCGGGATAAGCAGGGCACGGTTGTTTTGCAGACCTCCCAGCCGGAACATCCTTTAATCCGGATGGTACAACAATTCGCTTATAAAGAAATGGTCCGCCTGCAATTAAGCGAACGTAGCATGTTCCGTTATCCTCCTTATTACCGGTTGATTGTTATCGTGTTGCGTAGCCGTAATGATACGGCTTTGCAAGAACTGTCCACATTGTATGCCGAGAGCCTGCGGAAGCGGCTGGGAGAACGGGTGCTCGGTCCTGTTACGCCTCCTGTTACCCGTGTGCAAACCTTACATATAAAGAAAATTGTTTTAAAGATAGAAGTTGCGGCGGCGATTGCTCCCGTGCGCGAAATACTGGATACCGTTTATGCGGAGATGCAGCGTTACCTGCCGTTTAAACAGCTAATAGTCCATTATGATGTGGACCCGGCTTAATGGTTTTATTTAAAGAAGAAATAAGAAGATGAAAACAATGCGTATGGAAAAGAAGTATAAGATATTATTTGTTTGCCTGGGAAATATATGCCGTTCCCCATCGGCAGAAGCCGTAATGAAGAAACTGGTGAAGGATGCGGGAATGGAAGCCCGTTTTGAAATCGATTCAGCCGGGATAATCGGTTATCACGAAGGGGAGCCTGCCGACCAGCGTATGCGTGCCCATGCCGCCCGCAGAGGATATGTTTTGGATTCTATTTCCCGCCCTGTCCGTATAGCCGATTTTTTCGATTTTGATTTGATTATCGGTATGGATGACAAGAATATCTCGGATTTAAAGCGGAAAGCACCGGATTTGGAATCCGAGAATAAAATTCACCGGATGACGCAATTTTCCCGTAACAAATTATATGACTATGTGCCCGACCCTTACTACAGTGGGGCGGAAGGGTTTGAGCTGGTGCTCGATTTGCTGGAAGATGCCTGTTCCGGATTATTGGAAACGCTTACTTCTTCAAATCCGGATAGCTGATACGTGTATGGTACATAATCTTTAGCTTATCTACGAACACATCTTTGATGGTTTCCACGTCTCTGAAAGTCAGTGGTGCGTTTTTCATCAAGCCGTCGGCTATCTGACCGTCGATAATTTTGTTCACCAGTTGGCGGATGCTTTCTTCCGTGTGTTCTTTCAGGCTCCGGGATGCCGCCTCGACCGAGTCTGCCATCATTAGAATCGCCGTCTCCTTAGAGAACGGGTTCGGTCCCGGATAAGTGAAAACTTCATCGTCTATTTCCTTCTCCGGATAAGCGTTCTTATAGGAATTATAGAAGTATTTTGCTTTGCCCCGCCCATGATGGGTACGGATGAAATCGGTTATGGCTTTCGGAAGCATTGCCTTCTCTGCAATCCGTACGCCGTCATTTACATGGTCGATAATGACGCGGGCGCTCTGGTCGAACATAAGCTGGTGATGCGGGTTGACACTGCCCTGGTTTTCAGTGAAGAAAGCCGGATTGCTCATCTTGCCTATATCGTGGTACATCGCTCCCGTACGAACCAATTGCGTATCGGCACCGATTTTGTCTGCTGCAGCAGAAGCAAGGATGGATACCTGTAAAGAGTGCTGGAAAGTTCCCGGAGCAGTTTCCGACAATCTTTTCAAGATGGTCGTATTTATGTTGGAAAGCTCGACCAGTGTGATGCTGGATACGTAGCCGAATGTCTTTTCAAGCATATATACCAATATATAGGTAAACATCAGTAAGATGAAATTGATACCGAAATAAAGCAACATCATCCAGTTGATCTTATTGAAATCCGCTTCCTGGTAAATGGCAAGGCTGATATAGCAAAGCGAATAGGAGGTAAATATAAAGAATGCACAGCGGATAAGCTGGGAGCGTTCGTATAACTCTCTCAGGCTGAATGTAACGACCATGCCGGCTACAATCTGCAACAGCAGGAATTCGTGCGGGAACGGAACCATCAACGAACACATCAATACAATAACCAGATGCGTAAACAATGCCGTCCGGGAGTCGAAGAAGGTACGGACTACAATCGGCACAATCGCATAGGGAAGTATATAAATATTGAATAGGCCGTATGTTACGCAAAGTTCAGTCATCATGCAACTTACGAAAATACAGAGCAGTAGGAATAATACATTCTTCCTGTTGTGGAATATCTTTAACCGGAAAGACCACAAGTATAGCCAGAAGCAGAACATGATACCGAATACCAGTACGAATTGTCCTCCGAGGATGAGGCTTTGCCGTTGTGCACCGCCCGATTTGGCTTCATGCACGATTTTCAGGGAGCGGAGTACGTTGTAAGTCCTGTTGTCGACGATTTCCCCGCGGTCCACGATCCGTTCGCCTGCCTGAACCATCCCGTTTGCCAGAGGGACACTGTTCAGTATGTTTTCTTTAATCCTGTCGGACATAACCTGGTCATAAGACGTATTTTCCGTCAGGTAATTATTTATATCACACGATTGCAGGATTGATTTGGTCAGGTAAGAGGGGCAGTTGTCTATGATAAATTCATATGCCGTACGTGTGGTGAAGAAATCGCTGCTATAATATGGTTGGGCTGTATTGTTTTCCAGCAGGTTGATGCGGGGATATTTATCTTTCTTCAAATCCTCCATTTCCTGGGACGAGATAATACCTTTATTATATAGTTTCTGCAAACTGTTTTCAATGTATTGCATATAGGCAGGAGTCGCCCGCTTATTGAGCGTCTTGCTATAGTCGTTCCTGAGTTTGCTTATTTGTGCCGGGCCCACTTCCGGGTCCATACGGTAATAAGGCTCGAATTTCTTTAATGCACTGTCCTTTTCTGCTTCTACTTCCGCATCGGTTTTATAGATGGGGAAATCGCTCGGTGCGGTGAGCAGCCCGTATCGCCAGGGTTTACCTTCGTAGAATTGGTAACGGAATTTACCTTCCCGTGGAAAAAAGTAGGCAATAAGTAATGCTGCTGTGATGAAAAATACACTGGGGTGGATATTATAGTTCTTTACTTTCATAAGTTTTTCCTTTGTGGGCGAAATGTACATAAAAAAGTTTAGTAAGAGAAAAAAAAGGGCTACTTTTGCCGCATCATTTTTAGAATACAAGGAATTATGACTCAAAGGAAAGTTAGAGTCCGGTTTGCACCGAGTCCTACGGGAGCACTGCATATCGGAGGTGTTCGTACAGCTTTATACAATTATTTATTTGCAAAACAGCAAGGCGGCGATTTGATTCTCCGCATAGAAGATACAGACTCGCAACGTTTCGTTCCGGGGGCGGAAGCCTATATTATCGAGGCGCTTACCTGGTTGGGTATCAAGTTCGACGAAGGGGTTGGTTTCGGTGGACAGTATGGCCCGTACCGCCAGAGTGAACGTCGTGAGATTTACAAGAAATATGTAGACCAGTTGCTGGACAACGATTGTGCTTACATTGCGTTCGACACTCCGGAAGAACTGGAAGCAAAGCGTAAAGAGATTCCGAACTTCCAGTATGACGCTTCCACCCGTATGCAGATGCGCAACTCGCTGACTCTTTCTGCCGAGGAAGTGAAAGGGTTGATTGATGCAGGTAAACAATATGTGGTCCGTGCCAAAATCGAGCCGAATGAAGATATCCATGTAAACGACCTGATCCGCGGGGAAGTTGTTATCAATTCTTCTATCCTGGACGATAAGGTTTTATATAAATCGGCCGACCAGTTGCCTACTTATCATCTGGCAAATATCGTAGACGACCATTTGATGGAAGTCAGCCATGTTATCCGTGGTGAAGAATGGTTGCCGAGTGCCCCGCTTCATGTCTTATTGTACCGCTATTTCGGTTGGACGGATACAATGCCGCAGTTTGCCCACCTTTCTCTGTTATTGAAACCGGAAGGAAACGGAAAACTGAGTAAACGTGATGGAGACCGCTTGGGCTTCCCTGTTTTCCCGTTGGAATGGCACGACCCTAAAACCGGTGATGTATCTTCAGGATACCGTGAGAGTGGCTACCTGCCGCAGGCAGTGGTGAATTTCCTTGCTTTGTTGGGTTGGAATCCGGGTAACGACCAGGAAGTGATGAGCATGGACGACCTGATTGAGCATTTCGATCTAAGCCGTTGCAGCAAGAGCGGTGCAAAATTCGATTACGAAAAAGGAAAATGGTTCAACCACCATTATATACAGGAAATGGATAATAAAGAGGCTGCCGCCTTGTTTATGCCTATCCTCGAAAGCCACGGAGTAAAAGCGGAACCCGCTTATGTGGAAAAAGTGGTCGGTATGATGAAAGACCGTGTCAACTTCATCAAGGAACTGTGGGACGTATGTGCTTTTTTCTTCGTAGCTCCGACTGAATATGACGAAAAGACCCGCAAGAAACGCTGGAAAGAAGACAGCCCTGCACAGCTGGCTGAACTAATCGAGGTGCTTCGTGTTCGCGAACCTTTTGATATAGAAGGAACGGAAGAAGAAGTAAAAGCCTGGATTGAAAGCAAAGGGTACCATTTGGGTAACATAATGAATGCGACTCGTTTGGCGTTGGTAGGTGAAGGCAAAGGACCCCATATCTTTGATATAACGGAGGCCCTTGGCAAAGAGGAAACTATCAGACGTATACAAAGAGCCATAGAGGTTTTGAAATAATAAAGTCATAAGCAGCCGGCGGTTTTTATGTGGGAACATATACTGCCGGTTGCCAATCATAGACCGTTAACAGATGAATTTATGTACAGCCTGATTATCCATTTCTATTCATTTATTATAGAATTGATATCACCTTTCCATAAAAAGGCGAGGATGATGCGTTTGGGGCAATGGAAAACAAATAGTATTCTTCGTAAAAAGATAGACCGGAATGCAAAATATATCTGGTTTCATGCCGCCTCTCTGGGCGAGTTTGAACAGGGACGCCCGATGATGGAAAAAATCAAGGCGGAACATCCGGAATACAAGATATTGCTCACCTTCTTTTCGCCTTCCGGCTACGAAGTCCGGAAAAATTATAATGGAGCGGATGTCATTTGCTATCTTCCTTTCGATACTCCTTACCGGGTAAAGAAATTCCTTAATCTTGCCAATCCGGCGATAGCTGTCTTTATTAAATATGAGTTCTGGGGAAATTACCTGAAAGAATTGAAAGCACGGAATATACCGGTTTATATCATTTCGGCAATTTTCCGTCAGGATCAATTATTCTTCCAGTGGTATGGCGGTACTTACCGGAAAATGCTGCATTGTTTTACTCACCTGTTTGTCCAGGACGAACGTTCGCAAACGTTATTGAATGAATATGGCGTTACGAACGTGACGGTTGCCGGAGATACCCGTTTCGACCGTGTGCTGGATGTGCGTAAACTGGCTCGGGATTTACCTCATGTGGAGGGCTTTGTGACAAATGAAAAGGGAGAAAAGCAACCGGCCTTGGTTGCCGGCAGTTCCTGGCCGCAGGATGAAAATATATTGATTCCGTATTTTAATGAGCATCCGGAATTAAAACTGATTGTTGCGCCTCACGAAATACACCGTGAACATTTGATGTCAATCGAGTCGCTGTTGAAGCGCCCGTCTGTCCGTTTGTCGGAAGTTTTGCATGACGTAAGTTTGCTGGAGGGAAAAGATTGCTTGATTATAGATAGTTTCGGGCTGCTTTCTTCTATCTATCGTTATGGAACGATTGCCTATATCGGCGGAGGCTTTGGGGCCGGAATCCATAATACGCTGGAAGCTGCTGTGTATGGTATACCTGTTCTATTCGGTCCCAGATACCAGAAATTCAAGGAAGCGCGTGATTTGATTGCTGTTGGCGGTGGCTTTTCCGTCTCTGAAGCAGAAGCGTTCCGCAGTAAAATGGATGAGTTACTGACTTATCATGAAGTATTGGAGGCGGCAGGAGAGAGTGCCGGTCATTTTGTGAATGGAAATGCAGGGGCAACAGACAAGATATTGAAAGAACTTGCTCTTTAAGATAGTTTTATAATTATTTGACATAATGAGAAAAAGGCGGCTGTTTTTGTAATGGCCGCCTTTTTTCGGAGTTTAAGGCATCAGTTACCGCCGTCTTTCGTTGACGCCGGTCGCCGTCTTTCGTTGACGCCGGTCGCCGTCTTTCGTTGACGCCGGTCGCCGTCTT
>MJGMD1__coassemble_1935_pt1 | contig 33475 bp, 22 predicted proteins | sample MJGMD1__metabat2_low_PE_010 | metagenome-assembled genome bin MJGMD1 | reverse complement strand
ATTAATACCTAATAATTAGTTTATATATTTGTTGAGTTTAACGTAGTCTACGCCGGACCTCGTTAGAAAGAAAAGATAGGGTACATCGAATCAACACATCTACATTTCCATCTTTAGAATTACCGGCTTACTTTTTATATAGAAACTACGCATTTGTCGGATGAACCTTTTATGCTTATCTTTGATGCCATTCTATAAACAATAAAATTAAACGCATGAACAAACTGACAAAGTACACATTGTTACTGGTTGCCGGTGCAAGCCTGGTAGCATGTGCCGAAAGGAAAAAAGCGGAAGCGAACTTTAATGTCATTCCTTTGCCTCAGGAGATTACAACACAAAACGAAGCACCTTATTTATTGACTCCGGCAACAGTGATTGTATATGAAGAAGGAAACAGTAAGATGGAACGGACTGCCGGTTTTTTGGCTTCCTACATCAAATCGTCAGTCGGATATGATATCCGGACCTCATCCAAAGAAGAAGGCAAACCTTGTATTAAGTTGACGATCGATAAAACAATCAGCCATCCGGAAGGGTATCGTCTGTCTGTGAGTGATAAAGGAGTAGAGATAGCCGGGGCTTCGGAAGCCGGAATATTCTATGGAGTACAAACTCTGCGCAAGGCTATCCCTGCCACCGCCAAAGCTATGGATGTGGAACTGCCTGCCGTACAGGTTAACGATTATCCTCGTTTTGGTTACCGGGGTATGATGGTGGACGTAAGCCGTCACTTCCTGACTGTGGACGAAATGAAATCGTATATAGATATTCTTGCCCTGCACAATCTGAATGTCCTTCACTGGCATTTGACCGACGACCAGGGTTGGCGTATTGAAATCAAAAAGTATCCGAAACTGACGGAAATCGGTTCCAAACGTAAGGAAACGGTTATCGGCAGAAACTCCGGTGAATATGATGGAAAAGAATACGGTGGTTTTTATACCCAGGATGAAATACGTGAAGTAATAGATTATGCGGAAAAAAGATTTATCACTATTATTCCTGAAATAGACCTGCCCGGTCATCAGCAGGCTGCACTGGCATCGTATCCGGAACTGGGTTGTACCGGCGGACCGTATGAAGTGTGGACGCAGTGGGGTGTTTCTGAAGACGTGATCTGTGCCGGAAATGAGAAAGCGATGCAATTCCTTGAAGATGTATTGGCTGAAGTAATAGATCTTTTCCCTTCCGAGTATATTCATATCGGAGGTGATGAATGCCCTAAAGTACGTTGGGAAAAATGTCCTAAATGCCAGGCGCGTATTAAGGCGGAAGGTATAAAAGGGGATTCCAAACATAGCGCGGAAGAATATCTGCAGAGTTATGTGATTTCCCGTATGGAAAAATTTGTAGAAAGCAAAGGACGCCATATCATCGGATGGGATGAAATTCTGGAAGGTGGTCTTGCCCCCAATGCTACAGTAATGAGTTGGAGAGGCGTAGAAGGTGGCATTGAAGCTGCCAAGCAGGGACATGATGCGATTATGACTCCGAGTTCATATCTCTATTTTGATTATTACCAGTCTACCGATACGGAAAATGAACCGCTGGCTATCGGCGGATATAATCCGTTGGAAAAGGTATATGGTTATGAGCCGGTTCCTGCAGAATTAGCAGATAACGAGAAAAAGCATATTATCGGTGTACAGGCAAACCTGTGGGCTGAATATTTGCCGACTTTCTCACAACGCCAATATATGACAATGCCACGTATTGCTGCTTTGGCGGAAATCCAGTGGACGGAACCTGCCAAGAAGGACTACCGGAATTTCCTGGACCGTTTGGTTCGGTTGACTTCCTTGTATGACCAGTTAGGATATAATTACGGCAAGCAGATTTTTGATATAAGTGCTACATTCACCCCGGATACTGAAAACGGGCAGATTATAGTCGCTCTTTCCACGTTGGGAGGCGGTGATATTCATTATACATTGGATGGCAGCGAACCGACTGCTGCAAGCAGCAAATATGAGGCTCCTTTGAATATCAAAGAAAATTCTGACGTGAAAGCGGTTGTGATCCGTCCTGATGGAAACAACAGCCGTGTATTTTCCGAGAAGATTACGTATGGCAAAGCAACAGCTAAACCGATCAAACTGAAAGAAGAACCCAGCAAAGGATATGCCTTCAATGGGGCTGCAGTACTTGTGGATGGTTTGAGTGGAAACGATAATTATAAAACGGGACGCTGGTTAGGTTTCCAGGGAAAGGACCTGGATGCAACAATCGATTTGAAAGAACCTATGGAAATAAGTAAGGTATCTTTCAATACAAATGTAGTGAAAGGCGACTGGATTATGGGAGCTTCGGGTGTTACCGTTCTTGTTTCGGAAGACGGGACTACTTTTAAAGAAGTGGCAAATAAAAGCATTGCTTCTCTGAAAGCCGATGATAAGGACGGCCTGTATCCTCAGGAAATAACTTTTGCACCGGTAAAAGCGCGTTATGTGGAAGTGATTATCAAAAGCGATAAACTTCCTGCATGGCATGGTGGCGCAGGAAATCCTGCTTTCTTGTTCGTAGATGAAATCAATATTGATTAGAATCATATAATATTGGCAGGAGCGTCCTGCTAAAACGTAGGAAAGTCTGTCTAACAAACGCGTTAAACAGACTTTCTTTCATCATAGCCGAAAAATGATTAACCAAATAAACCTCGTACTCTGTCATCGAAAGCGGACAGTGCCGCTTTCGCTCCTTCTCCCATCGCTATGATTATTTGTTTATAAGGAACGGTAGAAACATCTCCTGCAGCATAAATGCCCGGAACATTTGTCCGGCAATGTGCATCGATAATGATTTCTCCCGGCTTGTTTGTATCTACGATTTCTTTGAATGGCCCGCTGTTTGCGGCAAGACCGATTTGTACGAATATGCCATCTAATTCGATAGTCCGTTCGGTTTCCGTTTTACGGTCTTTTATACGTAATCCGGTAACTTTCTCTCCATTTCCCATCACTTCAAGGGATTGGGTATGCAGGAATATCTCGACATTCGAAAGGCTTTTTGCCTTCTCCTGTAAAACTTTATCTGCTTTCAGTTCGTCCATAAATTCGAGGACGGTTACTTTAGAACAGATACCGGCAAGGTCGATTGCCGCTTCGATTCCGGAATTTCCTCCTCCGACTACAGCTACATGCTTTCCTTTATAAAAAGGCCCGTCACAGTGAGGACAAAAAGCAACACCTCGTCCGATATATTCCGTTTCTCCCGGAACATTCAGTCTACGCCAGCTCGCACCGGTTGCGATAATAACGGCAGGAGCCGAGAATTTTTCACCATTGGCTGTTGTCAATAGTTTGTCTATTCCGTTAATTTCCACCTTTTCTATCCGGCGATGCTCCAACATGTCGATTGCATAGTCGTTCATATGCGTCCGTAAATCATCGGCAAGCTTAGTACCTGTAGTTTGCGGAACCGAAATAAGGTTCTCTATGCCTACGGTTTCTTTAACCTGTCCGCCTATCCGCTCCGCTACGACGCCTACTTTCAATCCTTTACGTGCAGAATAAATAGCAGCAGATGAGCCTGCGGGACCTCCGCCTATCACTAATACGTCGTAATCCTTTACCTTTGTATCCCCGGCGTTTTCATTCAGGCCATACGCTTCTTCCAGCTTGGATAGAAGTTCTCCGAAATCACTGCGTCCTACATGAATCAGCTTGCCGTCAGCAAATACGGAAGGGACTCCCTGCACCTTCATCTCCTCAACCTCTCTCTGGTTGATAGCTCCGTCTACTGTTTCATGTGTAATCCCGCTGTTTAAAGTAGTCATGGCATTTAATGCCTGCACTACGTCCGGACAGTTGGTACACGTCAGGGAAACATAGGTAGTCAGATGGATAGGACCTTTCAGGGATTTGACACGGTTCTGTATGCTTTCATCCGGAATATTTTTACCTTTTCCGTCGCTGTTGAGGATGGCAAGCAATAAAGATGTAAACTCATGTCCGTTAGGAACGGCACGGAATTTAATACCGGTGGGCTTGCCGTCTTTTACCAGTGTGAATTGCAATCCTTCCCCATCGTTTATCTGGCAGGATATTTTATCGGAACAAGAAGCTACATCATTTAGCAGTTCCAATAATTCATCCTTGCTTTCATGTTGAGGTGAAACCCGGATATCAAAGGTATAGTTACCAGCCAGACCGGAAAATATTCCGGCAAGCTGGTTTTTCATTGCTACATCCAACATATTGTTTCAGTTAGATTTTACCAACCAAATCAATGCTTGGTTTCAATGTTGCATCCCCTTTCTTCCATTTGGCAGGGCAAACTTCGTTCGGATGGGAAGCTACGAACTGTGCAGCTTCAACCTTACGGAGCAATTCGTCGGCATTACGTCCGATACCGTTATCGTGGATTTCTGCAATTTTGATTTTGCCTTCCGGATTTACAACGAATGTACCGCGGTAAGCCATACCGTCTTCTTCAATCATTACTCCGAATGCGCGGCTCAATACACCTGTAGGGTCTGCAAGCATCGGATATTTGATTTTACGGATTGTTTCGGAAGCATCATGCCATGCCTTGTGTACGAAGTGGGAGTCTGTACTTACAGAATAGATTTCAACACCCATTTCCTGGAATTTAGCATATTTGTCTGCCATGTCCACTAATTCTGTCGGGCATACAAATGTGAAGTCTGCCGGATAGAAGAAGAAGATGGCCCATTTGCCTTTGATATCTTCGCTGCTTACTGTTTTGAAACTACCGTTCTGATATGCTTGAACTTTAAACTCGGGTACTTGTGAATTAATAATCGGTTCCATAGATTTTTACCATTAAATTTGTTATACTTATTTTTTGTTTCACTGCAAAGTTATGACGTAACTGGTTGATTGAAAGAATTTTTCAAATTGAAAAAATTTATCTGCCGATAGATGGCGTCTGTTTTTATTCCTTTCTTTCGGTATAAACAATTAATCTGCAGGAGTTGTTTCGCAGGCGTTCTCTTTACAGCAGGTATTGTCTGTTTCGAATTCCAGTGTAGCGTGTCCGATTCCTGAGGAATGGAGCCTTTCTTTTATTTCTTGTTTGATGGATTCCATCATCAAGGCATTGTTTATGAATACGTGGGCGGTAAGTGCCGTTTCGGTGGTACTGATAGCCCATATATGAAGATGATGCACATTTTTTACACCGGAAACCGAGTTGATTAATCGGGCAACTTCTTCAGGATTTGTTCCGGAAGGTACACCATCGAGAGAGAGACGGATACTGTCCCGCAATAATCCCCATGTGGAATAAACAATAATAACGGCAATGATTAATCCGATGACCGGGTCTACGATATACCAACCGGTATGGGCTATCAGAAGCCCGGAAGCAACAACTCCGATTGAAACTAACGCATCTGCCGCCATGTGTAAATAGGCTCCTTTCACATTCAGGTCTTTGTCCTTGTCTTTCATGAAAAGCCATGCGGTTACTCCGTTTATTACGACTCCGATGCCTGCCACCCAGGCAATGGCATCACCGGCTACCGGTTGGGGATGAAATAGTTTACCGATACTTTCTGCAATAATAATACCGACAGCAACCAATAGGATGACGGCGTTTAATAAGGATACCAATACAGTACTTTTTTTGTAACCATAGGTATAACTTGATGTTGGATGTACTTTTGCCAGCCGGAATGCGAGCATGGCAAGGACCAAACTTGCTACGTCTCCCAGGTTATGACCTGCATCCGAAAGCAATCCGAGAGAATTGAACCAAAAACCGGCTATAAACTCTGCAACGACAAATATCAGGTTTAATATAATACCTATGATAAATGCCTTGTTCAGAGAATTTATCTCGTGGTGATGATGATCGTGATGTTCATGACTGTGTATTTCCATATTTATTTAGTTTTTATAATAACATCTCAATACTTGTTTCAGTTGACAGTTCATAAGTAACAGTCGGCAGTCAGGCTTTGCATTCATAAAAGAATAGAAGGAGCTTTCTGCTGTGGCTTGTTAAATTAAAAAATAAAAAGAGCTATCCTTCACAGGAGACTCTTTTTATGTACGGAAATAACCAATAAAAATTTTCCGTAAAGTGTTATCATCTTATATGCTTACTATAATTAGCACAGGTTTTGATATAGCGATTATACTAATAGTGTTATGTCTTCTTTTAATGACATTGCAAAGTTAGCCCTTCATATAAAAGCTCACAATACCTATTGGTGAGTAAAAAGAATGGCATTTCTACCTACTAATTGTGATTTTCTTATGAAAAAGCATTAAAGTGACTGTTGTTGCCAATGTTTGACCTTTGTAAGACAATCTTCAAGCTCTTCTTAAACGACAGTTTTACCTGTCTCAAATAAAAAATCTTTTTATACCTTTGGGAAAAAGAAATGATGTACCATGAATTTAGTAAAAAAACTCTATAACAAGACTGAGATACAAATCACTTCATTTGAAACGAACCGGGGAATTACCGAATATCATTTACTTCTTCAGCAGGTTGAGTGTATGGATAATTTTCATACGCAACTGCAATCCATACAGGAAGCCTATAGTGCTTGTGTTATGGAGCTTTCGGGGAATCCCAGTTGTCTGTTCCGCCGTTATTTTTTAAGTGATGTAACGAACCAGACGGAAGAGTTGATGGAGCGGGAGAGGTTACAGCCTTATTGTGCTTTATCCATCGTACAACAAGCTCCAATGAATGGAACTAAGATTGCACTTTGGGCATGGTTGCAGACAGGTGTACAGACCCGGGTGCTATCCAGCGGCTTGTTTGAAGCCAGTCATGGCAATTACCGTCAAATTATTGGAGCAAATCTTTGTAATAAGGCAGCCAATTCAGAATACCAGACACGTCTTATTTTCCGGGATTATATTATGCAGCTCATGAGTGCTGGATGTACTTTGGCTGCCAATTGTTTGCGTACCTGGATATTTGTACAAAATGTGGATGTGAATTATCCCGGAGTAGTGAAAGCACGTAAAGAAGTATTCGCTACACAAAACCTGAAGGAAGATACTCATTATATTGCAAGTACCGGAATCGAAGGGCGGCATGTCGATCCGATGGTTTTCGTAACAATGGATACGTATGCGGTATCGGGAATAGTTCCGGAACAAGTTCGTTATCTCTATGCCTCGACTCATTTAAATAAAACATATGAATATGGTGTGACGTTTGAACGAGGCGTTGCTGTTACTTATGGAGATCGTCGGCATATCTTTATTTCAGGTACTGCCAGTATCGACAACCATGGAGATATTGTTTATCCCGGTGATGTGATTCGACAGGCCGGACGTATGATCGAGAATATAACCGCCTTGTTGCAAGAAGCGAATGCTACCCTCAATGATATTATGCAAGCGATTATTTATGTGCGTGATACAGCAGATTATGCACGGATAAAACAGTTTATGATTACTAATTATCCGGAAATGTCTTATTTGATTGTCCGCGCCCCGGTTTGCCGTACAGGTTGGCTGGTTGAAATTGAGTGTACGGCTATAACGAAGGAAGGGAATGAGGCTTTTGCTGTATTGTGAAAATTTTAAACTTTTGTTGTTTGGCTAGGTATTTGTTTGTTAATGATGGTTTATTATTATGTGTTAGTAAAAACTACAATGTTGTTGTTTTTGAATCAAAATGAACAGTCAGTGGCAAGTGGCGTTTTTGATAATCAAGCCGCATCGCTTTTTAGCGAGTGAAATATTTGATTATAAACTTAATATGTGGGTGTTAACGTAATTAAAATGGAGTTTTTTTTAATAGATAAATAAATCTATTTTTGTGAAGAAATAGATAACCCTAATTATTATTGTCTAATAAAAAATGTTGTTGTGTAACCAATGATCTATAATTAGGAGATCGTTTGTTCAAAAAAAGCTTTTGTAAAAGATGTATTTGTTTAAGAAAATAAACTAACTCCGTAAGTAATCTGATATACTTTATGTAATAATAAAGAATGTGATGAATTTATTTATAGCCACTCCACATTCTTAATACTATTCTTAACTGCATCCAATGGGTGGGGATGTTTTTTTTAACCATATGAGAAATAAGAAGACAACTTTCATTTTGGCACTTCTTAGTACAGTGTTGCTGTTCACTGGGTGTCATAAGAGATTAGATGAACGATTATCTGATTTGGAACAATTCAATGCTGATTATTATACTTCAGCAGACTTCCACAATTTGTTGACAAAATTTTCTGCATCTTATGTTGCAGGAGTGCGGGATAGTTTAAGTACGCAAAGTTCCGATATATCCGTGCTACATGGAAAACATTCAGTACTAAAAGAGCAATCAGATGCCACGCAAACTCTTTTAAATACAACTATTGGAAGGCATGAAAGTTTACAGACAGAAGTTGTTAAGGCACAGTCTGATATACAGCAAGGACAACAAAAACAAGCAGCATTGGAAGCTGAAATAGTCCAGGCTCAGGCTGATATTCAGGAAACAATCCGGAAATACGGAGAGTTAAGTGAAGAAGTAGAACAGGCAAAAACTGATTTGGCAAATCTGGTTAAAATGCATGAGACTCTGGATAAGGAGGTGAAACAAGCTCAGACAAAAGCCGATTCGGCAGCAGCAGCATGTGAAGCTTTGAAGGTTGAAGTTGCAGCAATAAAAGAAGTTGCAGATAATGCGCTTAAAGAAGTTCAACGGGTTGAAGCAGAGTTGAATAGTAAATTGTCTTCATTAGAAAGCTCCGTATTGGCTCTTCAACAAAACATGGTTATCACATCTGTTCAGACAGATGCAAAGAATAATTATATAATTAAATATAAAGAAGGGAAAGATGCAGAAGAAAAGACTATAAATGTAGCTAATTCTGAGAATCTCGATTTCAGCAAGGTTCAGCTTGTCGGTAAAGATAATTTGGCTTATACTTTTGCAATCACAAATGATGGTCAGACCGAGACATTTACTCTTCCGGCAGCACGTGATTTTATCACAAGTATCGTTGTTGTGAGCAGTACTTATAAAGATGCTGTAACGAATAAACCGGCTATGAATATCGTTTTGAATACATCGAACGGGACTTCTTTGAGTGGTGTGACACAGACATCTTTCCATTTGATTAAGGGACAAACAAAATCTACAGCGATAGAGGATTTTACCGATGTGAAGATTTATAGTATAAAGCGGGTAACAGACAGTAAAGTCCCTAATGAATTTGTTTTAGTCTTTGATAATATATCACAGAATTATTCAGGCTTGCATCTGTTATGGAGCCCGGGAACCAGCGGTGAGGTTAAAGTATTGTCTCCTGCATTTAGTTTATCTACAGTATCATCCATTTGATTTTAAGGGTATATGAATAATAATAAAACTTTCGTTATGATGCTATTGGGAATAGTATTACTATTTACAGGGTGTCATAAAAGATTGGATGAACGGATATCTAATCTGGAACAACATAATGCAGCTCTTTATACTTCAAAGGAATTTCACGATTTGTTAGTTGATTTTTCAGCATCCTATCTGACAGGGGTACGCGATAGTTTAAGTGTCCAGAGTTCTGAAGTTTCGACCTTACAGGGATATTATGTGATACTAAAGGCTCAATCCGATGCAACACAAACTCTTTTGGATGAAACTGTTGAAAGACATGAAAACTTGAAGGGAGAGGTGGCAAAAGCACAGGCGGACATATTGAGCGGGCAACAAAAGCAAGCCGCATTGGAAGTGGAAATGGCTCAAGCCCGGATAGATCTGCAAGATGCAATAGCAAAGCATGGTGCTTTAAGTAAAGAGGCTGAACAGCTAAATTCTGATATACAAGGCATGAAGAATAAGTATGATGCTTTGGCCATAGATATTGAAAATGCTCAGAAAAAGGCGGATTCTGTCATAGCTGATTGTGCAGCTATGGAGACTGAAATAGCTGCAATAAAAGTGACTGCAGATAAGGCTTCTTCAGAAGCAAAACGAGTTGAGACAGAGTTGAATAGTAAATTATCTGCATTGGAAAGTTCGGTATTGGCTCTTCAACAAAACATGGTCATTACTTCTCTCCAAACAGATGCTAAAGGTCATTATATCATTAAATATAAAGAAGGAAAAGATGGAGAAGAGAAAACAATCAATGTTGCAAATTCTGAAAATCTTAATTTTAGTAAAGTAAATATCAAACAGGATAATTTGGCATATACGTTTACTATAAATAATAATGGTAATACTGAAACTTTTACAATTCCTGCACTGCGTGACTTTATCACAAGTATTGTAATAGTAAGTGATACTTATGTGGATAATGCGACAAAGAAGCCTGCGATTAATATTGTTTTAAATACAGCTAATGGAGTCTCGTTAGATGGTGTTGTCGCTTCATCTTTCTATTTGACCAAAGGACAAACCAAATCTTCTGTGATCGATGATTTTGATGATGTGAAGATTTTTAGCATAGAACGGGTGACTGATAGTAAAGTTCCTAATGAATTTATTGTTGCATTTGATAATATATCGCAGGATTATACAGGATTACATATATTGTGGAATCCAAATAAAACAGACGCTGTAAAAGTCTTATCTCCTGCTTTTGATTTATCGAATATTCCCGTGGTAACCAGCTTTTATTTGTTAGTGAACCCGTCTACTAGTCTTACTGACGGTGTGTTGATTAGAGAAAAACATAATCATAGTGGCTCAGGATGTAGTAATATAGCTTTTTCAAGTACGTCTGTCACTTACTATGCGGGATTGAAGCCTGATGCAAATACAGTTCTTGCTGCAAATAAGATAGAGAAGGTTGAAGTTGAAGTCCTAAAATTAAAGAGTAGTATTGTTACAACAGATGAAACTACGGCAAAAGACCTTTCTTTTTGGGTCGCTTATGATGTGAAAAGACCTGATTTAGATGGAGAAGTCGGTTTTGACGGGACAGGCTTAGTACATGAAAAAGGTTTTAAATATGATTATTACAATGGTAACGCTGTGGATTATAATGTTGATAAAGCAACCTATGGTAAAATACTTGGTGGTTATCCATCCAACTTTGATGCAAAAAATACGGTAGCTACAGGCTTTTCTGTTTCTTACGATAGTTCGGATAAAAGAAAATTTACTATTAGGAAAGCAAATCCGGAACAAGGATTATATGGTGTGATTATATGGGTAAAACGTGTTGATGGAGTGTATGCCCGTGGTATAGGATATATTTGGATTGCATAAAAAAGGAATCATCTCTTTAATATGTGAAGGAATCATCAGGCAGTTCTGGTTATGAACTGTTTGGTGATTCCTTTTTATATATCTCGCAGGCATTTTATTCTGCAACCTGTATTGTCGTAAAAAAGTCGTATCTTTGACAGGTTCAAAACCCTGAAAAAGAGAAGCGGAATCTATGTACAAAATAGGAAAATATAAAGAAACTGATAAAATGAGTGACCTGATAGGCGAAAACTATCCGATGGTGCTTGTAATGAGCCGTTTCGGGATAGCTTTAGGCTTCGGGGAAAAGAATATAGGGGAAGTTTGCAGGCTGAACGGAGTAGATACTCACACTTTTTTAACAGTGGTGAATTTCCTGACAGAGGATAGTATGGTTCCGGTATCAGAAATAGATAAAGGATTATCTGTTGAATCGTTGATTACCTACCTGCATAATGCCCATGATTATTTTTTGAATTTCCGTTTACCCCATATCCGCCGTAAACTTGTGGAAGCTATAGAAGAATGTCCGGAGGATGTGGCTTTTGTTATCACCCGTTTTTTTGATGAATATGCGGAAGAGGTAAACAAGCATATGTCCTATGAGGAAAAGACTGTGTTTCCTTATGTACGCGGACTATTGGATGGAGTGAAGGATGCGAGGTATAATATTACGATTTTCCGTAAGCGGCATGACCAGATAGAAATGAAAATAACCGAGTTGAAGAATATCCTGCTGAAGTATTATCCGGGTCCCGGAAGCAATTTGTTGAACAGTGTATTGTTTGATATTTTTGCAACAGAACAGGATTTGGCATCTCATAACCATGTTGAGGATTATTTGTTTGTCCCGGTTATCTTGGCGCTTGAAAAATCATTGAAGTAGTGTTATGAGTAACCATTTGAAAATAGTGATTGCAGAACCATCCGCCATTTTGCGTTGTGGGCTGGAAACAATTTTGAAGAAACTGTCCGGTTTTCATCTCAATCTGACAGAAGTGATGTCTGCTGATTTGCTGGTGGAAACATTGCGGGCTGTAAATCCGGATATTCTTATTATTAATCCTGCTATGCCGGGCTATTTCGCCTTGGAGTATATTAAGGAAGAAGCCGGATGCCCGGATATGAAGTGTGTGGCATTTGTCTATTCAGTGGCAGACCAGGCATTACTTAGGTTATATGACGAACAATTCAGCATTTATGATAGCTCCGATGAAATCAAACATAAGCTGGAATTGCTTAATAAGATAAATGGAGGGGAGAATGGAGATAATGAAGAACAGCAAACATTAAGCTCCCGTGAAAAAGAGATTGTTGTTTGTGTGGTGAAGGGCATGACCAACCGGGAGATTGCCGACCGTTTATTCCTTTCTACTCATACGGTTATTACCCATCGGCGGAACATTGCCAGAAAATTACAGATTCATAGTGCCAGTGGTTTAACCGTATATGCTATTGTGAATAAGTTAGTGGAGCTGAGTGATATTAAGACATCCTGAGGGCTTAATATTAATTCCGTTTTCTCTTTCTTTAGTTATTTTTATGTGTGTTTTTTTGACCACGACTCGTTGTGTAATGGAATTATAGTATTATAAAAACTTTGTTGAAATGAATAACAAAACATGTAAGTTAGCCGTTTTAGGGGTATTAACTACTCTACTTAGTGCCTGTGCACCAAAAAATGCTGTTGAAACGTATGTGCCTGCAGCAGAAAATAATCTCCGTGCTCCTGCGGTACCGTTAGTTACAATCGACCCGTATACCAGTGCCTGGTCGTTTACCGATAATTTGAATGATGAGACAATTCGTCATTGGACCGGAAAGAATTTCCCTCTCCTTGGAGGAATACGTGTAGATGGAAAATCTTATCGTTTTATGGGCATGGAAGATTTTGATGTATCTCCGATTATACAAACTGCCGCCGCTGGGGCTTGGGAAGGACTTTATACGGAAAGCCAGCCTGCAGCAGATTGGATGGCAGCCGATTTCAATCCCCAAGGCTGGAAAACAGGGAAAGCCGGCTTCGGAACAACGGATAATCCCTATTATTCTACCCCATGGAAAACCGATGCTATTTGGGTCCGCCGTACATTCGACTGGCCTGAAGGAATGGAAAAAGAATCGCTCGTACTTCAATATTCACATGATGATAATATTGAAGTATATCTGAATGGCGCCTTGATTGCTGTTACAGGGAATGGTTTGGACTATGATTTGCTGAAAGAGATACCGGATGAAATCGCCAAGAATATAAAACCGACAGGAAATGTCCTGGCTGCCCATTGTCATAACAATGGAGGAGGTGCCTATGTGGATTTGGGGCTTGTAAAGAAAGTGGAACGTCCTAACTCATTTAACGAACGTGCCATACAGAAGCGTGTGAATGTGATGCCAACACAAACATTCTATACTTTTGAATGTGGTGGCGTGCAATTGGATTTAATTTTTACGGCTCCTTTCCTGATGGATGATTTGGAAGCTCTGACTTCTCCTTATAATTATATAACTTATCAGGTTCGTGCATTGGATGGAAAAGAACATGATGTACAGGTCTATCTGGAAGCTACTCCGCAATGGGCTGTAAATTCGGCAGACCAACCGGTTTCATTTGAAATGATAGAAAAAAACGGAATGTGTTACCTGAAGACCGGAACAGAAGAGCAACCCGTATTGGCAAAAACCGGTGATGATATTCGGATAGACTGGGGATATTTCTATCTTGCCTCTGAAAAATCACCTCGTATATCATTAGCGATTGATGAATATTCAGCAGCCAAAAAAGACTTTATGGCAACCGGAATGGTTTCCGGAAAAGCCGAAAATGTATCTTCTGACATGCAAAAACAAATGACCGTATTGGCATATGCGGATAATTTAGGGAAGGTGTCTCAAAATACGGTGGCAGGACATTTGATGGTTGGATACGATGATATCTACTCTATCCAGTATTTCGGTGATAACCGTATGCCTTATTGGAAACATGACGGACAGGTGGATATTTACCAGGCATTTGAAAATGGAGCCCGTTTATATCCGGAAATAATGAAACGTTGTGGCGATTTTGATGCTGCTTTAATGCGGGATGCTACAGCAGCCGGAGGAAAGAAATATGCAGAACTTTGTGCCTTTGCATATCGTCAGGCAATTGCTGCACATAAGCTTGTAACAGATAAAGACGGTACGCTTCTTTTCTTTTCAAAAGAAAACTTCAGTAACGGTTCGATTGGTACGGTAGATATTACTTATCCGTCTGCACCTATGTTCTTATCTTATAATCCGGAGTTGTTGAAAGGAATGTTGAATCCGATTTTCTATTACAGTGAAAGCGGAAAATGGACTAAACCGTTTGCTGCTCATGATGTCGGTACGTATCCGAAAGCTAACGGACAGACGTATGGTGGCGATATGCCGGTGGAAGAAAGTGGAAATATGTTGATTCTTACGACTGCAATTTCCGAAATAGAAGGAAATGCCGGGTATGCCGCTAAGCATTGGGATGTCCTGACTGTTTGGGCTGATTATTTGTTAAAAGAAGGATTAGACCCGAAAAACCAGTTATGTACAGACGACTTTGCCGGTCATTTCGCCCACAATGCAAATCTTTCTATTAAAGCGATTATGGGTATTGCCGGTTATGGAAAGATGGCAGACATGTTAGGAAAGAAAGAGATAGCAGAACGTTATCTGAATGCAGCAAAAGAAATGGCAAACAAATGGGTGGATATGGCTGCTGATGGTGACCACTATCGTTTGACATTTGACAAATCGGGAACATGGAGCCAGAAGTATAACCTGGTTTGGGACCGTTTGCTGGGATTCAATATATTCCCTGCTGAAGTAGCTACTAAGGAAATGGCTTATTATCGGACAAAACAGAATAAATACGGTTTACCTCTGGATAATCGTGAAGACTATACGAAATCAGACTGGATTTTGTGGACAGCTTGTCTGACCGGCTCTCCAGCTGATTTTGAAGCATTGATGCTTCCGGTATGGGATTATGCCAATGTAACGACATCACGTGTCCCGTTGAGTGACTGGCATTTCACTTCTACTGCATCCCAGCGTGGATTCCAGGCACGTTCTGTTGTAGGAGGTTATTTTATGAAGATGCTTGAAAATAAATATAAACATTAAAAATTAGCTATTTATGAAACAAATCGGAAAATCCGTTATGCTGGCTCTTGCCCTGGCTAGTCTGCCGCTGTTCTCTTGTGTAATGAAGAACAAGGACAAACAAGCAGAAACGATAACCTTTTCCAATCCACTTCCTGTTCAGTTCGGCGACCCTTATGTCTTACTGGCTTCTGATGGTATATATTATATGTATGGAACCGGTGGTGGAGCTGTCGACGGCTTTTGTGCCTATTCTTCTCCGGACTTGATAAACTGGAAACCGGAAGGTCAGGTATATCGTGGTAATATCGAGGGTTCGTGGGGTGTAGCCAATTTCTGGGCTCCCGAGGTATACGAACGTAACGGTAAATTCTATATGTTGTTTAGTGCCGACTGGAAGGAAAACCCAACAAATGAATTGGAAAATTTCCGTATAGGAGTGGCAGTTGCCGATAAACCGACAGGCCCTTTTAAAGAACTTTCTTCCGGACCTTTGTTTGACCCGGGCTATCCGGTAATCGACGGGAACTTGGTTGATGACGGAAATGGACATACCTATATGTATTATTCCCGTTGTTGCTATAAGAATCCGGTAGAGAGCGAGATTGCGGAACAGGCAAGAAAAGCAGGCATGTTTGATGAGATAGAAGAAAGTTGGATTTATGCGATTGAAGTGAAGCCGGATTTGACAGGAGTAATAGGCGAACCTGTCCTGGTACTTCGTCCGCCAGTAAAATTAGATGACAAGCAGGCTGAATGGGAAAGTCGTTCTGTAACCTCTGGCGAAGTGAACCGCCGCTGGACAGAAGGTCCTTATACCTTCAAGAAAGGGGATACATATTATATGATGTATTCGGCGAACTATTTCGGAGGAAAGAATTATGCTGTCGGCTATGCTACGGCAAAGAATCCGCTCGGTCCGTTTACCAAATCAGCAGATAATCCGGTTCTTGAGAAGAATGTAGAGAAGGGAGGTATTGTTACAGGTACCGGTCACAACAGTATTACCTGGTCGAAAGATGGCAAGCAAATGTATTGTGTATATCATGGACGTACAGAAAAGACAGGTGAAGAACGTGTCGTTTTCATAGACAAAATGGGAGTTGACGAGAATGGTAAACTGTATGTCGAAGGACCTACAACAGCACAATAATAACTTGTTTTTCTAAGTATAGTGTTTCGTTTTCAAAGCATATATGTTTTGAAAACGAAACATACATGCTTTGAATTTAAAACATATATGTTTTGCGAAAGGGGGGCAGGTGGCTATCTCTGTTATCATAAAATATAGAAAAAACGCAATGGGATGACTTAGAATTCACCCCATTGCGTTTTTTCTATATTCTCATTATAAATAGATTTCTCCGAAATATTCGGGACAATGGAAATTAGGCTCGGGAAGGCCTATCGGACTCCAACTGACAAAATGCGGAAATGCCGTATTGTCGGCACATTTATAGAAATTACCCAGAATCTTTTCAGGTAAATTGTCAGGATCCAATCCCATCACACGAAAAGGAATAGCAACAACCAGTTCCCAGGAGTGAACACCTGTTCTCTCTGTGAATGTAGCACGTTCAACTGAAGAGTAGCGGCGAATAGATGCATATTCATCCGGTGTCAGGGATTTTTTGACGTCACGGGATTGACGGTGAGAGGCATCACAGGTGCCGATACAGTTAAATTCAAAATTGTAGTAGTTGTGGTCATCGACACGTTTCATGAAGAATTCCACACAACTGTCTTGATACACCGGGGACCCGTCTGTACTATATACAGCTTTGAGCGAATTTCCTTTTACAAAATAGCGGATGTACAAGTTTGCTTCTGTTCTTGCAATATCGAAAGCAACAATGGGTTTATAAGGATATTCTTCCCAGTTGACTACATCTATGGACTCCCGGCGTGCCTTGGCTTCCATCAGGTAGCCTACGGATGATAAGTCCAAAACGTCCAATGTTCCTAAATACGGTACTTTAAGTTTCTTCATTTTAATTATAGATTTGGAGTAACGGAAGCTGGAAATAAGCGGTCAGAAGCACTGATAAAGCCCCTATAATTGCTAGAACAATGATGACCGAACCTACAATCCTATTTAACAACCATATACCTCTTACATTAAACCATTTCTTCAGTTTAGCTACTATATAGGTAATGCCGAACCACCAAAGCACGGCACCCACTCCGATGAAAAATATGCCACCGATCAACATCCAGACCGAGTATTCCGGCAATATAAATCCGAATCGGGCAAATAATCCTATGTAAAGTAATACAATTAATACGTTGCTAAAGGTAAGAAGAAATGCTGTAATAAAATCTTGTGTAAATGATAACTTTTTTTCTTTTTGTTTTCGAAGCCCTCTAACCGGGTTGCTTTGAAAAATATAGTATCCGAATATGCCAAGGACTATACTTCCTATTAATTGAAGAGGTGCCTGGTTTGCTTCTACAAAATTGACCACAACTCCCATCCCCAGACAAGTGAGAGCTGCATATATTACATCTGAAAGGGCGGCACCCAAACCTGTGACAAAACCATGCCACCGTCCTTTGTTCAGGGTCCTTTGTATGCACAACATACCTATAGGCCCCATAGGTGCGGACACCAATATACCTATAACAATTCCTTTACTTATCAATCCCAGCATTAACCTTCTATTTTCTGACTGTGATTTGCAAAGATAATGTCTATTCCCGATAAAAACATGTAAAAACAAAAAAATGGTCTGAAACAATTGCTTCAGACCATCTGTTTTTGTGTTCAATATCGTATGTGTATGTGCTACATTTTTATCCGGTTAGCACGGATATCTTTTAGTGTTTCCTGAAGCTTGTATACGATTTCCGGATGTTTTTCCGCTTCGTTTTCCTGTTCAGTGACTTTTCGCATATCATATAGTTGAGGCGACTTCTGATAGCCTGTTTCGATTTTGGGTCCCCAGGGCACCATTTTAGGTCCGTTGCTGGATTCTATGTATTTCCAGTCTTTGGTCCGTAGGGATAAAGTATGGTCGCTTGCCTGTTCTACTACCCAGGGACGGTCGGTCGGGTCTGTGCCCAGCCAGTTCCCTAAACGGTTGTAACTGTCGGGGGCTGTTCCTTGAGGTAAGGTTGCTCCCACTAAAGTGGCGAGCGATTTGAACCAGTCGATTTGTGAAACCAATACATCGGATACCTGTCCTTTTTTCACTTCTTTCGGCCAGCTCACAATGGCAGGGATACGGGTTCCTGCTTCAAAAGCACTGTATTTTCCCCCACGGAGCGGTCCGCCCGGTTTGTGGTCGCCTGCTAATTCTTCAGCATGGTCATCGTAACCGTCGTCCAAAACCGGACCGTTGTCGCTGGAAAGGATAATCAAAGTGTTTTCTTTAAGGCCGAGTTTGTCCAAAGCCTCCATAAGCTGCCCCACGCTCCAGTCAAACTGCACGATAGCATCGCCTCTTAGTCCCATCGGGTTCTTGCCTCTGAAACGTTCATGCGGAAAGCGGGGTACATGTACATCGTTTGTAGCGAAATACATAAAGAATGGTTGGTTCTGGTTCTTTTTAATGAAGTCTATGGCATGAGTAACAATCGAATCTGCAATATTTTCATCTTTCCATAGCGCTTTGCCGCCGCCTTTCATATACCCGATTCGTCCGATACCGTTGACTATTGCCATATCATGCCCATGACTATGCTTAAGGTTATACAGTAATTCGGGATGGTCTTTGCCAAGGGGCTCTCCTTTGAATGGTTCTACATAACTGACCTCAATAGGTGCAGAAGGATCGTAATTGGCTACTTTCCCGTTTTCAATGAATACACAAGGTACACGGTCGGCTGTGGCAGCCATAATATAAGAATAGTCGAAGCCTAAATCGCCAAGCGCCATTGGGAGCGGGGCATTCCAGTCTTGTTCTCCGTCTTTATCTCCTAATCCCAAATGCCATTTGCCAATGGCTGCGGTTGCATATCCGCTGTTTTTGAACATATCCGCAATCGTATAACGTTCAGGGCGGATAATCATACCGGCGTTTCCTGCAGCAATATCTGTCCCCGGCCGTCTCCAGGCATATTCGCCGGTGAGCATGGAATAACGTGACGGGGTACTGGTTGCAGCAGTTGCATGAGCGTTTAGGAAACGGATTCCATTTGCTGCCAGTTTATTAACATTGGGTGTTTCAACACGGGTGCCATCATAGCATTGCAAATCGCCATATCCCAAATCATCGGCATAGATAAAAATGACATTAGGCGTTTGTTGCTTTACTTCTTTCCCTTTTTGTGCATGGGACGGAATTGGGACAAATAGCGATGCCCCGAAACCTAAACCAATTAAGACGTTTGATTTCATGATATTATTGTGTTATTTGTTGTTTATCAACATGCTCCGTCGCTGGAGTATGAAATGCCCGATAAAGGTAGTAAAATAGTTGACAGTTGACAAGTGACAGTTGACAGTTATTTCGGCTTTCAGCCGAGCAGGTTTGTATACCGGGTGCGAAGCCTAACTGTCAACTGTCACTTGTCAACTGTCAACTTAAAACGGTCTTCCTCCTCTTGGTCCGCCGAAACGTCTTCCTCCACCCATCGCATCGGCAGCGGTAGCCCCCCCTTTGAAGATGCTGAAACGGTAGATGAAATGTACCATGAAGTAACTGCTTAACGTGTTGTATTCCGAATCTGTGATATTTGTCGCCGTTACACTTCGGGATATGTTGCTGCGTTGTTGCAGGATATCGTATATTTTAAAACGTAAAGTACCGGAGTTATTTTTCAGGAAAGAAAAAGAAGCGGCTGCGTTCCATAATACTTCTTGTTGTTGGTAACCACTCGTATATCCTGAGTTTGTGGAATAATTGATGTCGCTTTCGACCTTAAAGTTCAAAGGCAGATAAATAGTTGTGCTTCCGCCTACTCCATAATTAAACACATTCTGGTTATTTTGTGCCTGAAGGGAGTTTGTTGTTCCATTATAGCTGAAATTCCCGTTTACTCCTAAATCGAGATAAGTGGAACGAAAATCGATACCGGCTCGTTCTGTAACGACAATGTTCTTGTTGGTGTTCTTTTCTCCGTTAATAAAACCATTGCTGTTATTGAAAGAGCCCATTGTCATCGTATTTACCGAGAATTTCTTGTTGCGTAACGGGGTGTTGAGCATTACACGAGCATTGGCCCCGTAATTCCCGTTTACGTTTTTATAGGTGGTGATTTTCTTTCCGCTTTCCTTATCGTATTCGGAATAGCTTACGATATCATTCATTACATAGTTTCCGTTTACCATAATCATGAATGCCCGTTGCTTTTCAGGAATAAATTTCTGAAAACGGATGGACAGATTATTGGTATACTTGGGGTTCAAATCCGGATTACCGATAACAGTATTCAAAGGGTCGGTCACATCGGCTACCGGCTGTAGTTGTGTCATGCTGGGCTGGCTGGTCCGGCCACTGTATTGGATACGCAGATTCGTGCGTTTGTCAAACAGGTAATTGAACTGTGCCATAGGGGAGAGGTTGACAACGCTGCGTGAATATTTGGAAAAAATGCTGTCTCCTACGAAATTTTCGCTGCTACTGTATGAAGGGTCCAGATTTAATCCTAACGTATAGTTGAATTTTGCCCGTTGTGATTTGAAGCTGAGGCTTACCCGCTGGTTAATAAAATTATTGCGGTAGCTTTTGCTATAGGCTGTATCCAACTCAGTGTAATCTTGGGTTTCATCAGACCAGGCAAATGTCTTTTTTAACGATTCCTGCCTGTTCTGCCGGAAACTGTAGGTTGCCTGAATAAAGTTATTGTGCCCGATAGGTTCTACCCATGACAGGTATGCCCTGTAATTATAACTGTTGTTGTCGTAACGGAATTGCTGGTCGATGATGGAGTCTTTATTCAGAAGTACATAATCTGTTTCCGAATAGTTCATACCGTTATTATATGAATCACTCAATCCTCCGGAAAGTGAGAAACTGAATACACGTCCCTTGCTGTTCAGCTTACGGCTGAAATCTACATTCAGGTTCAGATTATATCCTCTCCCTTCCGATGAGTAGTCAGATTTTCCTTTATTTATAGTGTCCGAGTATTGGGTAAGTGTTTCGAAATCTCCACTTTCAACATTCCGGCTTTGGCTGTATCCGAAGCTCGGACGGACGATAAGCTGTGTTAATGTGTCGGGCTTCCATTCCATACGGAGGTCTGCCCCGATATTATTATTGGTTGTATTACTATAATTTCTTTCATTATAATATGTACTGCTGTCTCCCGTTAAAATATTTTGCTGGTTGCTTTTGCTGATTGCTTCATTATCAGAGTGTGAATAACGTGCATTACCTCCGATTGTCATTTTGGAATTAAATTCTTTACTGAAGTTTGCGCCTGCATTTCCGGAAGAGGTGATACCATTTCCTGCTCCCCGTCCGAAACCTCTACGGCCACCGCCTCCCATACCGGAGAACATGGTGGAAGCCAGGTCGGAGAATCCCATATTGTTGGTGTTATTAAGTCCTCCCATAATCGTAAACTGGTCATTATTTATGAAACGGTTTACCATCGCATTCCCTTCATATCTGTCCTTGCTTCCGTATCCTGCAAACGCATTACCAAACCATCCTTGTTTCATGCCGGGTTTTACGGTCAGGTTGATTACGGTTTCTTCCTCTCCATCGTCAAATCCGGTCATGATAGCCATATCACTCTTTTTATCGAGAACCTGCACTTTCTCAATCATCTTGGAGGGCAGGTTTTTAGACGCGACTTTCGGGTCGTCGGAGAAAAACTCTTTCCCGTCTATTAATACCTTTTTGATTTCTTTTCCATTGACTGTTACTTTTCCTTCGCTGCTGACTTCCACACCGGGCATTTTTTTCAGAAGGTCTTCCAACATGGAACCTTCGGCAACTTTATAGGAATCGGCATTATACTCCATCGTGTCGTTCCGGACCACTACTTCCGGAGCTTTACCTATCACGACAGCTTCTCCTAACTGGATACTTCCATCGGTTAGGGCAAGTTTGCCTAATTTAACGGGATTATTTTTCCCTGTGATACGAAGTGGCTGGTATAGCGGATCGAAACCGACAAAAGAGACATGTAATAAATAGCTTCCGGTCTTTATATTCTTCAATATAAAATCTCCGTTCCGGGCACTGGCTACGCCGCCGACCATGGAGCTGTCTTTTACATTCAGTAATCGTACAGTTGCTTGTTCGATTGGATCTCCGGTACCTTCCTCAATAATTGTCCCTGTAATGTCAACCTTTCCTTGCTGTGCATATGTGGATGTTGCCAGTAGAATTAAAAACAGAATTAGAAAATATCTTCCCGATTTCATAACATTAGTATTAACTTATCCGATATTAAGCTCGACAAAATAGACGCAAAAACAAGCGGGAAGTTTAATAAGGGTTGGGCTGATTTTAATTTATTAACAAATTAAAGAATGCCCGTCAGTAATGGTAAATAATCGTGAAGAACATGGCGCAAAATCCTTAAAGCTTGTGATATTCTGTATTCTACGGTTTTTATAGATACGCCGAGCTTTTCTGCAATTTGTACGTTTGTACATTCTCCGAAACGACTTAAGGAAAATGTTTCCCGATAGGTTTCCGGCAGGTTTTCAATCGCTTTCTGTATATTTTCAGTTAATTCATTGATAAAATAATAATCAGGGTCTTCAAATTGGTCTTTAATTTTCTCATATATTTGGTTATGAATACGTTCATGATATTGTTTTTTCTTGATAGCATTCAGGCAACGATGTTTGGCTGAGATAAAAAGATAAGATTTCAATGATGTCTCAATCACCAGGTTTTCTCTTGTTTCCCATAAAAAAAGCATTAAGTCCTGTATTAATTCTTCAGAATCTTCATCTGATATATATTGGGATGCATATTCGCAGAGAGGGGAATAATATTTAATAAACAGTTGTTTATAAGCTATATTATCTCCCTGCTGTAGTAGAGTTACTAAATGATTGTCATCCATGCCCTTTTCCTCTTGATTGATAAACGCTTCTACCTCGTTTTTTATGTCTTTAGCACAAAGATAGAGAAAACTCACATAAAAACGGTAGAATAAGAGGAAACGAATTAGAATATTTTAGCCATGTGAATCATGTTTTTTAATGGATATTTTATAAAAGAAACAGTTCCGCGAGCGAGCGGAATGGAGATTTGGTACAGACTTAGCTAATTTATAGACCTTTTATTCCTGAAAACACTGAATGGAAAACATGCTAGCCTGCTGAGACAGACGATACGGCTTTTAAGGTCAGTCATAGTTATGATTTCGGAAAACCATAACTATGAAAAAGGAAGAATGCCGGGATTTCCGGATAGTTAGGAAGTGGTTAAAATAGGCTGAATTTTTTTTGAAAAATAAAGCCTGTTTTGTTTAGGGTATGGTTTGTCCGGTTTTGTCTTATATATAGAATGAGACAAGAAGATATACATATGATAGAAATGGAACCGGATACATCTTTACTTTTTAAGTATATAAGAGGTTGTGCATCTGAAGATGAAAAATGCCAGGTTGAAAAGTGGCTTTTGACTGATAAAGAGAATGAAAGAACTTTGTTGCAAATCGCAGACCTTTATTATGCATTTCAAACACAAGAGCGGATATTTTCAAGAGATACTTTGGCTGCTTACCGGAAAGTGCAGAAACGGATAGTAAAATCGAATAGAAAAAGAGTACTATATCGCATTTCTATTGCTGCTGCTTGTTTTATAGGTGTTCTGATAATGTCTACAGCAATTGCATTCTGGATGCAACAATCTTCAATTCCCAACCAACAGTTTATAACAGTCCGTGCAAACATGGGTATGCGGACAAGTTTTGATTTGCCGGATGGATCGGTGGTTCATTTGAATTCGGGAAGTACATTGTCATATCCTTTGCCATATGACGAAGATGAAAGAAGGGTTACGCTGGTTGGAGAAGGCTATTTTAAGATTGCACATAATCCGGAGAAACCATTTATTGTCAGTGTATCCGAAGATAAAATGCAAGTGAGGGTTTTAGGTACCGAATTTAATCTGCAAGCTTACGAAAATGAAGATATCATACAGACAACGCTGGTAAAAGGTTCTATCAGTCTGGAGATGAAGACTAAACGGGGAATCCGGATAAAAGAAAAGCTTGTCCCTTCGGAAAAGGCGGTCTGTGATTTAAAAACAGGGCGTATCTCCATAAACAATGTGAATACCGTATACGAAACGGATTGGGTGAACGGACGTTTGATGTTTAAGGATTTGCCTTTGCCTGAAGTTCTGAAAAAATTGTCCTATTTCTATAACGTCAGGTTTGAAATAGAAGACTCGGTTATCAATACCTATTGTTTTACCGGTGTTTTCGAAAATAAGCAGTTGAACCAGGTGCTTGAATATTTGAAAATATCATCTCAAATAGATTATGCTATCAAGCAGACCACCCGGGATGATAGTGAGGGAATACAACATACGGTTGTAATTCTGAGAAAGAAAAAATAGAAAGGATGTTTTTGATGTTTAACGTTAATACGATGCCTATGGAATAAGGAAACAATGACAGACCCTATAAAAACATACGGAAAAATGTTACCAGCATCTTTCCGTATGAAAAAATTCAATAGTCGGTCTTTAAACAGAGCTAAAGAACTCATTTTTTTAATCTTAAATCAATTACAAAAGTATGGTAAAGATTCATTATTTCCAATATAAAGGGAATATTAATGCCTTTATATTGCAGTCTAAAATCACAAGAATCATGAAGTTGACCAGTCTATTACTTTTTTTATCAATGGGATTGGCCTTTGCATCACAGTCATATGCGCAAAAGGCGGTACTCTCGATGAATATGACGAATCGGACGATTCTGGATGTATTGGAGGAGATAGAGACACAAACTGATTTTCATTTCTTTTATAATAGTAAGATTATTGACGTTCACCGGAAAGTTTCAGTGGATGTGAAAGATAAATCGGTTTTTATGATCCTGAATCAGATATTTGAAAATTCAAATATTGCTTATAAAATTGTAGACAAGGACATAATTCTTACAGTAGGCGATGCTCCTAAAAGTACACAGGACAAACGTAAGATAACAGGAGTTGTCAAAGATAAACATACAGGTGAGCCTGTTATAGGTGCGAATATATTGGTGAAAGATTCACCGACAAATGGGACTGTGACAGATGTGGATGGTAAATTTTCTTTAGAGGTTTCTTCTTCGGATATATTATTGATTTCCTATATCGGTTATATTTCAAGTGAAGTTCCGGTCAAAGGGAATAATGTGATTCATGTGGAAATACAGGAAGATACAAAACATTTGGAAGAGGTCGTTGTGGTTGGCTACGGCACCCAAAAGAAAGTAAACCTGACAGGTGCTGTAAATGTGATTTCTGATAAAGATTTTAAAGACCGTCAGGCATCGACTGTATCGCAGTTGCTACAAGGCGTAGCCCCGGGGTTTAATTTTGATATAGGTACTCAGGACGGATTTGAACCGGGAGCAACGATGAATATCTCAATTCGTGGTATGGGCTCTCTAAATGGGGGATCGCCATATGTTGTCATAGATGGTTTTCCCGGCGATTTAAATAATTTGAACCCGGAAGATATAGAGTCTGTTTCAGTATTAAAAGATGCTGCGGCATCTGCAATTTATGGTGCAAGGGCGCCTTATGGCGTAATTTTGATTACGACGAAGAAAGGTAAACGAAATGAAAAAGTAAGTGTTTCTTATACGGGGAACTTGATAATTAAAACTCCGCAGAAATTACCTAAAAGCTTGGATTCGTATACCTGGACCCGACTTTTAAATGAGGCGGGGGACAATATGGGAGGACATCCGTTCAGTAATGAAACCATAGACCGTGTAATTGCCTATCAGAAAGGTGATTTTGATTATATCAGAAACTCGATACCCAATTGGCCGGCTGGAGCAACAATTTTCGGAGCAATGCCGGAAGGGAATGTATGGAACAATGCAAACTTGAATTATGCCAATACTGATTGGTGGGATATTTATTTCGGAAACAGTGTGAATCAAAAACATGATATTTCATTGCATGGAGGTTCAGATAAAGTTTCGTATTACTTTTCAGCAGGTTATATGGATGATAGTAGCGTGCTGAATTATGGCACGGACTACTTTAAAAGAATGAATACCTTAGGAAAAATCAGTGTGGCTATTACTGATTGGTGGGATTTTGGCTATGAAACACGCTTCGCAAAGAAAATCAGGGAGAAGCCGAACATGACTAAAGAAGGAGATTATTCTTTTATGTATCGTCATATTTCGAGGAATTACCCAATTACTCCATTATATGATGGCTTTGGCAATTATATGTTTGAATCTCACATCCCTTCTATGGAAGCCGGAACAGATAAGCAAGATGACATTGATTTTTGGAATAACTTCCGGATGGAACTTCGCCCGTTGAAGGGATGGAAGATTAATGCGGATTTTGCTTATAATGTATATAACCAGGAAATTTCAGATGTGGAAAAATACATATATACATATGATCTGAACAATCAGCCGTATGAAAATGGAATAAGCATTCCCAATAACTTGACCCGGAAAAAATACATTAAGAAATACTGGACAACAAATATTTATTCCTCGTATGATTTTAATATCAATGAAGATCATAATTTTACAATATTGGCGGGAATGCAGTTTGAACGGGGAGATGAATCCTGGCTGCAAGGCTATAAAACAGATCTTATTTCGGAAAATGTTCCGTCATTCCCAACAGCTACAGGTGATGCTCTTTTGTCTGAGGCATTGGCTCATAATGCGACAGAAAGTTATTTTGCAAGGTTGAATTATAATTATAGGGAAAAATATTTATTTGAAGCAAATATCCGTTATGATGGCTCTTATGTATTCCGTAGCGGAAAAAGATGGGGAGCATTTCCTTCCTTCTCGATCGGCTGGAATTTGTATAATGAGTCATTTTGGAAAAATATTGAGCCTTATGTCAATACAATGAAAGTCCGTGCATCTTGGGGGCAATTGGGAAATCAAAATATTTCTCCATACAGCGACTTGGAATTAATTCCTATCTCTGCGGATAAATTGAATTGGATATTTAATTATGGCTCTACTAAACCGGCCGGATATACTTCCGGGCCGAATTTGGTAAATAGAAATTTAACATGGGAAACGGCTTCTACAACAAATGTTGGTGTGGATTTATCTTTTCTGGATAACCGTTTATCTGCAACCGCAGACTGGTTTGAGAGAAGGACAACCGATATGGTTGGACCGTCTCAGGCAATGCCAGGTGTCTTGGGGGCAAGTGTTCCGAAAGAAAATAATTCTACATTACGAACTCGAGGTTGGGAAATTAGCCTGAATTGGAAGCATGCTTTGGAAAATGGATTATCCTATAATATAGGTGTGAGTTTGTATGATTATAAATCTGTTGTTTCAAAATACTTTAATCCGACAGGAACATTGTCCACATGGTATGAAGGAGCCGAGGTTGGAGATATTTGGGGATATACAGTGAATGATTTATTCCGTACGCAGGGAGAGTTGGATTCATACCTGTCTAAAGTTGATCTGACTCATATTGCTGCCGATTGGAATACCGGAGATTTAAAATATGAAGATATAAATAATGATAACAGGGTAGATAATGGAACGAATACCATAGGCGATCATGGTGATTTATCCATTATAGGAAATGACCAGCCTCATTATCAATATACGATAAGTGGAGGAATCTCTTATAAAGGATTTGATTTTTCTATGCTTTGGAGAGGCGTAGGCAAAAAAGACATGTATTTTTATCGTATGTCTAATATCTTCTGGGGATTTACCGATGGTTGGTGGGAATCTTGCCTGACTCCGGAACATCTGGATTATTTTAGAGATCAGCCCGGAACAAAATATAGTGGGCTATATGAAGGGGACGCTAATATTAATACGGACGCTTATTGGCCGCGACCCTACCTGAATGGAACAGAAGAAGCTAAAAATAAGAATAATGCAAATACCCGCTATTTGCAGAATGCGGCTTATTTACGTTTGCAAAATGTCCAGTTAGGATATAATTTCCCGCGTAGTATTACTTCTAAGATGCATTTGGAGAAACTGAGAATTTACTTTTCAGGAGAGAATTTGTTGACCTTTTCAAAATTACCGAATGGAATAGATCCGGTTGCTCCGGTTGGTTTTCCTGAAGGAGGAAATGGCGGTTATTTTGGAACTGCGGGAACAGGGCGCTTGACATATGGCGCAGATAGAATTTACTCTATTGGTTTAACTGTTACTTATTAGTTTTAATTTGTTAGGAGAAGAAATTATGAAACAATTCATATTAACAGCAGTCTCATTAATGACATTATTATGTTCATGTGAGAGCTTTATTGATTTGCAGCCGAAAGATCAAATCACGATGGACGATTATTGGAGTACGTCGACAGAGTTGGAGTATTATACGAGGCAATTTTATCCTCAGTTTTGTCCGTGGACACAAATGGTAGCAGAAATGGCAACTGACAATGATGATATGATAACAGGTAGTCCGAGTATAATAATGAATGGTGTTCGTTCAAAATCTACAGGTAATTGGACCGGAGAATGGACAAGCATTCGCAACATTAATATATTCTTTGAGAATTATATGAAATGTAAAAGTGGATATGAGGCATATAAGCAGTATTTAGGAGAGGCTTATTTTTTCCGTGCTTGGTTCTATTTTAATCTGTTGAAAAAGTACGGGGATGTGCCTTGGTATTCACATGTGATAGAAATGGATGATACAGAAGCATTAATGAGTCCGCGGGATTCCCGTCTGCTGATTGCTGATTCAATATTGGGGGACCTGGATAATGCTATTACACATCTTGAGCTGAGGAAAACAGTTGGAAATAATCGTATAAATAAAGAGGCTGCATTGGCATTTAAAACGCGTGTTGCTCTGTTTGAGGGAACTTGGCAAAAATATCATGCTAACACTGAATTTGGGACAAAAGGAGCCACCCCGGCTAAATATTTTAAAATATGTGTTGAAGCTGCAGAAGAATTAATGAAGGATGGTTATAAAGTCGGTGTTTATAATACAGGCAATCCGGATGAAGATTATTATAAGTTATTCGGTTTTGATAATATGTCGGATATTAGTGAAGTCCTTTTATACCGGGCTTTCAATGTAGCAGAGGGAGCAGGAAATTCTACTCAGGGATTTATTACATATAATAGTGATTCAAAAGGGATAACATGGGAGCTTGTTTCTTCCTATTTGGGAAGAGATGGTAAACCTTATGATTTTCTGGAAACGGCGACATCAAATAAGGGTAATGCCTTTTTGACGAAAATAGCGGAAGACTGTGATGTCCGTTTAAAATCGACTGTCTGGATTCCCGGAGATTTAATGTCGGTTGGAGAAAATACTTATTTTACCGGACCCACTATTGAAGGAGGTGCTTTGCAATTGTGCCCGACAGGTTTCCAGATAAAGAAAACAGCAAATCCAAGTTCTCCGGCTGCTGGCAAATCTTGGGAGACTCAAGCGGAAACAGGGCTAATCATTATACGGTATGGTGAAGTTTTGCTTAATTATGCAGAGGCAAAGTGCGAATTGGATAATTCGGTTGCATATGATGCTTTGAATTTATTAAGAAAACGGGCAGGAATGCCTGATTTTACCGTTAATGCGCAAAGTTCGGACAAAAATAAGACGAACTATGGCTATTCTATTACCGACGAGCTATACGAAATTCGCAGAGAAAGAAGAGTAGAAATGGCATTGGAAGGACAGCGGGATGAAGATTATATGAGATGGGCGGCAAGTGCTTTATTTAAAAATAAAAGACCGAAAGGATATCCCGTTGATCTTACACAATATCCTGATTTTAAATCGAAGGTAGATGAAAATGGACTGATTGATTATTTTAAAGGTGTAATGCCAAATGGCTATCAGTTCAGAGAGAAACAAGATTATTTGTATTCAATTCCACAAGATGAGTTGACATTGAATCCAAATCTGAAACAGAATCCGGGATGGAATTAATCATAAAATTGTACTAGTATGAGAACGAATTTGAATCTATTATCTTATTGCACTTTATGCATGTGCTTATTATTGTGTGGCTGTTTGAATATGCAGGCAGAAAAGAAAGGAGACAATACAACAAATAGTAAAGGAATTCCAGAATATTATGTGGCAGCTTACATTTGGCCTTCGTGCCATGATGATCCGATGGGGCGTGAAGTTCTGTGGCCGGAAGGGACAGGGGAATGGGAAATCATCAAAAAAGGAAATCCTCGTTTCGAGGGACACTATCAGCCGAAAGTGCCTCTATGGGGATATGAATTGGATAATGACCCAAAGGTAATGGAGAAGTGGATTGATGCTGCTACAGAACATGGCGTAAATACTTTTATTTTTGACTGGTACTGGTTTAATAATGGTCCGTTTTTGGAAGGTTGTTTGAATGATGGCTTCCTGAAAGCCAAAAATAACCACAAAATGAATTTCTATATTATGTGGGCAGACCATGATGTAGCACGAAATTATTGGAATGTTCATCGGTATAAAGAGGATGATTCTCGCTTATGGGATGGAGCTATTGATTGGGAAAACTTCAGGATAGTGGTAAAACGTGTCATTGAACAATATTTTAAACAACCCAATTATCTGAAGTTGGATGGTAAACCGGTATTCTCTGTTTTTAGTCTGGACAATCTGATTAAAACGTTTGGAAGTTTAGAAGAAACTTGTAAAGGTTTGGAATATTTCAGGGAAGAAGTGAAAAAAGCAGGATTTCCGGGTTTGCATATTCAGTTAATGGCTGGAGGCGTACCGAATGATGACTTGCTGAAAAAGATTGAGATTTTGAAAATTAATAGTTTAACAGAGTATAATTGGGGTGGTCCGCACCGTCAGGATTATGTGCAATGGGGAACAGAAGCCTTGGAACGTATTCAAAAGTGGGATGAAGCAGTATCTATTCCCTATTTCCCGAATGCTTCCATCGGTTGGGATGACACACCTCGCTTTCCTCATAAAACTCAGGAAGATGTGGTACATTTCAATCAGTCTCCACAAAGCTTTGCCGCCTTTCTGCAAAAGGCAAAAGCGTACTGTGACAAACATCCGGAACAACCGAAATTGATAACTGTTTATGCTTGGAATGAATGGGTGGAAGGTGCTTACTTATTGCCCGATATGAAATATGGCTTTGATTATCTGGATGCCGTAAAAGATGTTATGATAGATGGTAAATACGAAAGATATACAAAGTAGCAGCCATTAGAAAATATTTTTTAGCCCTTACAAATCTGCCGGTTTTTCCGGATAGTGTTTGTAAGGGTTATTTTATTGTGTAGGGAATTAATTCCATTATTAGGATAAATTTGTAGATAATATCCCTTTATCTTACTTTTGTAAAGTCACTTATCGAGATAATTCCGGGTAAGTGGCTTTATTATTAAACTTTATAATCTAATATTGTATGAAAGCGAATTGTCTTTTCTTGTTTTGTCTCTTGTTTCTTTGTGCTTGTCAGGCTCCACCAATAGAGGAGTATAAAATTATTCCACAACCGGTATCAGTCTCGTATACACCGGGATTTGTCAAATTGAATAAGTTGCCGGTGATAGCTTATTCGGATGGATTGTTAAATGAAGCGAAATTATTGCAATCTTATTTAGCTTCTGATTTTTCTTTAGATACGGATTTGAAAGAAGGTGTAAAAAAAGCAGATATATCACTGATGCTGGAACCTACGGTCTTATCGGAAGAAAAAGAGGGATACATATTAAACGTAGCCTCCGGGAATATTCAGATTCAAGCAAATACACCGGCTGGTGTCTTAAATGGTATTCAGACATTACGGCAGATAATAAAGGAGAAAGATGGCAAATATCAGGTACAGAAAGCGATAGTGACCGATTATCCAGCTTTTTCGTGGCGTGCATTTATGCTGGATGAGGGGCGTTATTTTAAAGGAAAAGATGTTGTACTGAGTTTGTTGGATCAAATGGCTGCATTAAAAATGAATGTTTTTCATTGGCATTTGACGGAAGACCATGGATGGCGTATAGAAATAAAGAAATATCCCCGGTTGACAGAAGTGGGTGCTTATCGTGATTCTTCAGAGATAAATCATTTTGGAAGTAACGTATACGATGGAAAGCCTCACGGAGGATTTTACACACAGGAACAAATAAAGGAAGTGGTTGATTATGCTGCAAAACGTCATATAATGGTTGTGCCGGAAGTGGAAATGCCAGGTCATGCCAGTGCGGCAATCGCTTCCTATCCATGGTTAGGTACAAGTGGCAAACAAATAAAAGTTCCATGTAAATTTGGTGTTCAATATGATGTTTATAATGTGTCGGATCCTCGTGTAATCCGGTTTATGGAAGACGTGATGGATGAAGTTATAGCATTATTCCCTGCTCCCGTATTTCATATAGGAGGGGATGAAGTCCGGTATGACCAGTGGAAAGAATCCCCGGCTATCCGTTCTTATATGGCAAAAAATAAGATTAAAACACCTGCCGAACTACAAGTGTTTTTTACAAATAATATGTCTAATTTGTTAGCCGACAAGGGACGTAGAATGATGGGTTGGAATGAAATTACAGGAGCTAAGCTGCATGAATACCAGGATAAATCAGATACGGAAGTCAAACAACAACTGGCTTCCGGCACGATTGTCCATTTTTGGAAAGGAGATCCTAAGCTAATTAAAGAAACAATAGAACAAGGGTATGATATTGTAAATTCATATCATGAATATACTTATCTGGATTATACATATGAATCGATTCCTTTGGAAAAAGCGTATTCATTTAATCCTGTGCCTGATGGATTGACGGATGTGCAGCAGAAAAAGGTTTTAGGTTTAGGTTGTCAGATGTGGGGTGAATTTATCCCAACTGTGGAGAGTATGAATTTGAAGGTTTTTCCACGTTTGGCTGCTTATGCTGAAACCGGATGGACTGATATTTCGAACAAAGATTATACTCGTTTTGTGCAAACATTGGATATTTTTAAAGAAAAATGGGCTGCGCAAGGTATTGTAATTGGTTCGGAAAAGTAAAGAATGTTCAAAAGTATTAGAGGAATGACTATTGATTAATGCAAAGAGTAGTCATGTATGTGCGGAAATTCATCGCGTACGTGTACCATTAATAACCGTTTGTTGTGTTTAAAAAAATCTGAAAAAAAGTAGCAGAAAAATTTGGAAGATATGTTCTACAGCACTACTTTTGCACCCGCATTCGAGAGAGAACG
>MJGMD1__coassemble_1930_pt1 | contig 34072 bp, 27 predicted proteins | sample MJGMD1__metabat2_low_PE_010 | metagenome-assembled genome bin MJGMD1 | reverse complement strand
GGACTTGAACAGGCTAAATACGAAAATTACCTTTGTCAATGCTTCATATTGGGTTCTGGAAAACTTACTTTAAAAGAAAAGGGTTGAGAAAATGAAGTTCATTATTCCCAATCCTTTTTTCTATATTGGCTACTGCCTTATTTATATAGCCAATTCCGACAAGCAGCTATTCACTTTCTGCATATCCTTTAGAATATTCTGATCCAGTACCCGTGCGTAGTGTTTCGTCACGCTGGTATCTGCATGACCTAACATCTTGGCTACATTTTCCATACTTACGCCATTTGCAAGGCACACGGAAGTGGCATAGCTATGTCTGGCCGTATGAGTGCTAAGATTTTTATGAATTCCGCACACATCGGCAATTTCTTTCAAATAACTGTTCATGCGTTGATTACACAATACAGGTAAAAGTTTTCCGGTACACTCTGCCACATCCTTATATTTATCAAGTATAGAAGCTGCTACAGGCAGCACAGGAATGTTGCACATGATTTTTGTCTTTTGGCGGTTCTTTCTTATCCAAAGCTCCCCTTTGTTGTCTTTTACCAAGTGTTCGGGTGATAAATCTTTCACATCGCTGAACGCCAATCCAGTAAAAATGCAAAAGATAAAAACGTCACGTACCTGTTCTACTCGCTTAATCGTGAATTCTTTTGCAAGAATAATTTTAATCTCGTCCATCGTCAGGAACTCAGGATCGGTTTCTTCCAGTTTGAAGCGATAGTAAGCAAACGGATCTTTCTTTATCCAGTCGTTTTCCAAAGCAATACGGATAATCTTCTTCAAGTTCTTCAATCGGGTGATAGCTGAATTCTGCGCACAACCTTTTTCAATTTTCAAAAAAGCATCGAACTTAGAAATAAAGTTGGCTTCCAAGTTGTTTAGGGCAATATCAGATAATTGATATTCTTTCTTTATGAATTCCTCTAAATATCGGGTAGTGGTTTCATACCGTTGAACGGTCTTACTAACGAAGTCCTTACCGATTAGCTTACGGCTTTGTTCGTTATGCTCTCTGAATACTTGCAATAGCGTTTTACTATCTTCATCCACCCCATAATATAGCTTTCTCATAAGATCGACTGTAATAGTCTTACCTGTGGATTCCAGTTCTCTATAAATTTGGTGTATGCGAGAGCGTGTGATTTCCAAGTAGTGGTTCAGTTCCACCGACATACGATCTTTTCCTTTGGAGTTTTCTTTTGCCTGATTCCATAGATTTACAGGACAGCTTCTTTTTACTAAAACATCTACCATACAGCCGTTTACAGTAATTCTCATGCACACGGGTGCTTCTCCATTCTTTAATAATCTGGCTTTCTTGATAAAGAATAGCACATTGAAGGTTTTTCTAGCCATTTTTACATCGTTTTTAGAGTTACAAAACTATGTATTCTCTTCCAAAGTACGACCATGCAAAATGCTATGAATCAGTGAGAAAGAAGCTAAATCGTGGGACTTTTTTCAGCCTGATTTATGTACCACGATTTGCACACCAACAATATGCTTGAAACGGCTATTTTCTGCTATCTGCCAGAAAAAAGAAATCCCTGATAATGTCTGATTATCAGGGATTTGCTTGATTTTTCTTTTGTTTTCAGTGATCCGCCTGGGGTTCGAACCCAGGACCCCATCCTTAAAAGGGATGTGCTCTACCTGCTGAGCTAGCGAATCATCCGATGCGTTACTTCTGTAATGCGGGTGCAAAGATATGTTATATATTTTAACCTTGCAAACATTTCAGCCTTTTTATTTCAAATTTTATCATGTACATTTGTACACGAACAAATAAAATAAGAATAGATATATACAGTATTAAATACTATAATATAAAAAATACAGTATACAGACACACATTGATATATACAGTAGATATACAATTAAATTAAATATACAGTTTAATACACATTAGAGATATATGGCAGACGATAAGAAAATCATTTTTTCGATGGTTGGCGTGAGTAAAACCTTTCCGCCACAGAAACAAGTTTTAAAGAATATTTATCTGTCTTTCTTTTACGGAGCCAAGATCGGTATTATCGGTCTAAACGGATCTGGTAAATCTACCTTGCTTAAAATCATCGCTGGGATAGAAAAAGAATATCAGGGAGAAGTCGTTTTCTCTCCAGGCTATTCTGTGGGATACCTTGAACAAGACCCAAAACTGGAAGCAGGCAAAACAGTAAAGGAAATCGTACAAGAAGGCGTACAAGATACTGTCGACATATTAAAAGAATATGAAGAAGTAAATGAAAAATTCGGAGATCCTGAGGTACTGGAAGACCCAGACAAAATGGATGCCCTCATTGCCCGCCAGGCTGAGCTACAGGACAAAATCGATGCTACAGATGCATGGAACCTTGACAGTCGCTTAGAACGCGCAATGGATGCACTTCGCTGTCCACCAGAAGATCAGATAGTAGATACTCTATCCGGAGGTGAACGCCGCCGCGTAGCCCTCTGCCGTCTCTTACTAAAGCAACCGGACGTTTTGTTGCTCGATGAGCCGACCAACCATTTAGATGCAGAATCTATCGACTGGCTGGAACAACACTTGCAACAATATGCAGGAACCGTAATCTGTATCACACACGACCGTTACTTCCTCGACCACGTTGCCGGTTGGATTCTGGAACTAGACCGAGGAGAAGGTATTCCATGGAAAGGTAACTACTCATCCTGGCTAGACCAGAAAACCAAACGAATGGCTCAGGAAGAAAAGCAGGTAAGCAAACGTCGTAAGACTCTGGAACGCGAATTGGAATGGATCAACTTGGCACCTAAAGCCCGTCAGGCTAAAGGTAAAGCCCGTTTGAACTCGTACGAAGCACTATTGAATGAAGACCAGAAAGAACGCGAAGCCAAGCTGGAAATTTTTATCCCAAACGGTCCTCGACTGGGAAACAAGGTAATAGAAGCCCAGCATGTAGCCAAAGCATTCGGAGACAAGCTATTGTTTGACGACCTCAACTTTATGCTTCCACCTAACGGCATTGTAGGAGTTATCGGTCCGAACGGTGCAGGAAAGACTACCCTATTCAAGATGATTATGGGCATGGAAAGCATCGATAAAGGTACGTTCGAGGTAGGTGAAACGGTGAAGGTTGGTTATGCAGACCAGACACATAAAGATATTGACCCGCAGAAAACCGTTTATCAGGTAGTATCCGGAGGACAGGAGTTTATCCGTGTGGGAGGAAAAGAAGTCAACGCACGTGCCTACCTGTCCAAATTTAACTTTGCAGGAGCAGACCAAGAAAAACTTTGTGGTGTACTGTCCGGAGGAGAACGTAATCGTCTCCATCTGGCGCTTACCCTGAAGGCTGAAGCTAACGTATTATTACTAGACGAACCGACCAACGATATAGACGTAAATACTCTCCGCGCCTTGGAAGAAGGATTGGAGAACTTTGCAGGTTGCGCCGTTGTCGTATCACATGACCGCTGGTTCCTCGACCGTATCTGTACCCATATTCTCTCGTTTGAAGGAGATTCCAACGTGGTATTCTACGAAGGCACCTACTCCGAATACGAAGAATATAAACGTAAACAGGAAGGCTATACAGAGCCGAAACGCGTACGTTACCGTAAGCTAATTACAGATTAATCACATATAATAGTATGAAGACCATGAAAAAAAGAATGTTATCATTAGCAATTTGTGCTACCGCCTTCTTGTGTTTTGGAAGTGAAGCAAACGCCCAGAAAACAATTAAGTTGTTTAACGGCAAAGATCTTTCGAACTGGAATTTCGTTGTAGATAAGAATGCTGTTCCTGCCGAACAAGTATATTCCGTTGAAGACGGAGTAATTAACATCACCGGCAATCCGTTCGGTTATATGTACACAAAAGACAAGTACAGCAACTACAAATTACATGTGGAATACCGTTGGCCTAACGGCAAGGAGAATGCAAACAGCGGTATCTTCCTGTTAATTGCAGATCCGAAGAATCCCTTCCCTAATGGTATAGAATGTAACCTGATGAAAGACAATGCAGGCGATTTCGTCCTCCTGGGAGGTTCCGACCTTGCCGAATACCAGGGCAAACCAGGCGAGCCCCGTCCAGCCTTCCCCGTTGTACGGAAAACCAATCCCGACAGCGAGAAACCTGCCGGCGAGTGGAACGAAGCCAATGTATTCGTAAAAGATGGTGTAATCACAGTTTATATCAACGGTGTTTACCAAAACACAGGAACCAATAAGCAGAAAGAAGGCTACATCGGTCTGCAGAGCGAAGGCAAGGAAGTTCAATTCCGTAACGTAACGATTACTCCTTGGTAACATTGCTTTTTAACCCAATATGGAGAAATATATATTCTCTATAATAAAAGTCGGAGAAGGGCTGATACTCGGAGCCATACTCTTATTCGTTATTTGGTACATTGTAAAAGATATACTGGATATGAGAGATGACGACCGTGATTAGCCCTTTTCTATATATAAACACTAATAAGAACCTCCTACCTCTACTGTCTATTTATTATACACCCCTGTCCAATATTTTGACAACATCTACACCTATAAAATCACATAAACAACTACATAACAACAAATTGCGCACTTTGGCATAATATTTGAATACTAACAGTCATCAAATATTAAATTTCAAAGAATGAATACAATACTACGTAACTTCTTAAGTATTCTTAGACGATTTAGGATGGCAGCCTTCCTCAATATAGCAGGTCTTGCTGTCGCATTTGCCGCATTTATTGTCATTCTGATACAAATAAATTATGAACATAATTTCGACCGCTTCCACCCCACATCAAAACAAATATTCCGGATAAACCTAAATGAAACAGGTATTTTCTCAGCTTTGTTACCCAGAGGATTGATTGATGATGTCATCAACTCCTCTCCACATATCAAAGCAGGCACATTGCTTACAACCATTTTCCCTCCCCTCTATTTCTCCATTACCGAGAATGGAGAGAAGCGGGGCTTTCGTGAAGAAGTACAGACATGCTACCCCTCTTTCATCCAAATATTCGGATTCACTCTACTTGAAGGTAATCCGGACTGCCTCTCCGACCCGGAAAAGATATTGATACCCGAAAGCCTGTCGCATAAGCTATTCGGAGAACAGTCTGCCATAGGAAAATCCATCCATGCAGAAGAATCTGTATGGACCAAAGACAGAAAAGATTTCACTGTTGGAGGCGTCTACCGTGACTTCCCCACAAATACACAGTTAAACAACGTCATCTACATGGCAATAGACGGGTATTCCAAAGGAAACTACAGATCAAGCAGCTATATCGGTTACTTACTGTTGGACGATGCCACTTCCGCCCAAGATATAGCTACCAATTTCAACGCACATTTCGATTTTTCCAAACTGGGACGTAACAACGAGAAAGGAATCACTCTAGTTCCCCTCACTGACATTTATTACAGGGATACAGATATGGATCAATATATCATCCGTTCCGGAAATAAAGAGATAACACTCCTGCTTTTCGGCATTGCGTTACTTATTCTGACCGTTGCCGTCATCAATTTCACTAATTTCAGTACCGCATTGACTCCGATGCGCATCAAGAGCATCAATATCCAAAAGGTTTTAGGGAGTTCCGATGCCATGCTCCGCTCAGCCTTACTAGCCGAAGCTGTCTGCATCAGTATGATAGCATGGTTGGGCAGTTTGTTTCTGGTATGGTTTCTAAGTGAAACGGCCTCATTGCCATTTGTCGAAGCAAATCTCAGTTTATTACAAAACTGGCAGGTGGCAGTGTTGTCTGCCGGCGTAGCTGCCGTTACAGGAATCGTAGCAGGGCTTTACCCTTCCTGGTACGTAACCTCCTTCCCTCCCGCTTTGGTGCTGAAAGGAAACTTTGGACTGTCCCCTACCGGAAGGAAACTACGCACCATTCTTATCGGAATACAGTTTATCGTATCCATCGTATTAATCGTAGCTGCCGGATTCGTCCGTATTCAGAACCATTATATGCAGAACTATTCATTAGGATTCGACAAAAGCCAGATTGCTATTGTAAACCTGAGTGGCGACATCTATAATAAATATCGGGATACATACACCAACCGGCTAAAGGAATTTACAGGTATTAATGATGTAGCATTTTCATTCGAGAAAATCGGATCGCTGGATATGTATAATACCAATACCGTCACATATAAAGGAAAAGCAGATTCATATTTTATGATTCTGGTATCTTCCAATTTCCTCAACGTAATGGGAATTCCTGTAGAAGAAGGACGCAACTTCACTCCTGCCGATGAGCAAACAGAGAATGCCGCTATGATTTTCAACCGTACAGCACACATAAACAATCAGATGGCCGAAGGGGATGAATTCGGTTCATGGATTACCGGACGTATAATCGGATTTACCGGAGATGTGAAGCTCACTTCCCTTCGCCAGGGAGAGAACAATATAGCTTTTGTTGTAGGGAAAACAGATATTCCATTAACTGTCTCCTATATCCGTCTGAATCAGGGGATCGATACACATGCAGCCGTAGAACATATTAGAGAAACGCTTGCGGGTATCGATCCCTCCTATCCGTTCGACGTAGAGTTTTATGATACAATATTCAACCAGCTTTACCATAAAGAAGAGAACCTGCGCAGCCTGATTACCTTATTCAGCCTGTTAGCCATCACCCTCTCGCTGGTAGGCGTATTCGGGTTGGTGGTATTCGATACACAATACCGCCGTAAAGAAATAGGTATTCGTAAAGTACATGGAGCCACTCTCAAGGAAATACTCGGCATGCTGAACAAGCAATATATCTATATCGTCTTAACCTGTTTTGTTATTGCTGTTCCTCTAGCTTGGTTCGGTGTCAAAAAATGGCTTGAAAGCTTTGCCTACAAAACACCAATATACTGGTGGGTATTTCTTATAGCCCTGATTATCGTCCTAGCTATCACAATCGCCACTGTCACTTTCCAAAGCTGGAGGACAGCCAATACAAACCCGGTAGAGCTGACTTGTGACAATTGACAACTGCTTAAAATGGGACCTCATTATTGCTCCCCTGAGACAGGAAGTCTGCTCCTGCGGGAGGAATGGGAGGTATTTCAGTCATCGGGTTGCCGCTGTTCATGTTTGAGGAGAATTCCCGGATGGCGATGTCTTCATCTATATTCATAAACTTGGCAAATTCGCTCTTAAAGCGGAGGCGTACGTCGCCAGTAGCACCGTTACGGTGTTTGGCTATGATGATTTCAGCCAAACCAATCAATGAGTTTCCCCGTTCGTCTTCCGTTATCTTGTAATATTCAGGGCGATGGATAAAACAAACCATATCTGCATCCTGCTCAATAGCTCCAGACTCACGTAAGTCAGCCAACTGTGGGCGCTTCCCTTCCACCCCCTGACGACTTTCCACACCACGGTTCAACTGTGACAAAGCGATAATCGGGATATTCAATTCCTTTGCCAGCCCTTTCAACGAACGGGATATGGTACTCACCTCCTGCTCACGGCTACCGAAATTCATACCGCTTGCGTTCATCAACTGGAGGTAGTCGATAATAATACATTTGACATCATGCTCCCGAACCAGACGACGTGCCTTAGTACGAAGTTCGAATACCGAAAGACTCGGCGTATCATCCACGAAAATAGGCGCATCATATAGTTCTTTTATCTTGAAGTCGAGTTGTTCCCATTCATAGCTTTCCAATCGTCCGCTCTTGATTTTCTCGCCCGGTATCTCACATACATTCACAATCAAACGGTTTACCAACTGCACATTGCTCATTTCAAGTGAAAACAAAGCTACTGGCGTATTATGGTTTACCGCCATATTCTTAGCCATAGAAAGGACGAAAGCCGTCTTACCCATCGCAGGACGGGCCGCTATAATAATAAGGTCGGAGTTCTGCCAACCCGAGGTAATCTTATCCAAACCATCAAAACCGGTACGAATACCGCTCAGCCCCTCCTTCTGGTTTGCAGCCTTCTGGAGCATCTCCATCGCATCTTTGATAACCGGATTGATTTGCGTCACATCTTTCTTCACATTCCGCTGTGAGATCTCAAACAGTTTCCCCTCAGCTTCCTGCATCAGGTCTTCCACATCGATTGTTTCGTCAAAGGCTTTACCTTGTATCATGGCAGTAAAGGAAATCAGCTCACGTGCCAGATACTTCTGAGCGATAATACGGGCATGGTATTCGATATGCGCACTACTTGCGACCTTACTGGTAAGTTGTGAAATATAGAAAGGGCCTCCTACCTGATCCAGTTCTCCCCGCTTCTTCAACTGCTCCGTAACAGTAAGCATATCCACAGGACGCTGGCTAACAGCCAAATCCACAATAGCCGCATAAATCATCTCATGCGCCTTCTCATAGAAACATTCCGGTTTCAATATTTCACTGATAATCGAATAAGCATCTTTCTCCAGCATCAATGCCCCCAACACAGCTTCTTCCAGTTCGCGTGCCTGCGGTTGCAAGCGACCCATATCAGGCACAACCACTGTCTTCTGCTTTCCTCTTCCTGTATTTCTTGTTCCTTCTGCCATCTTCTTTTAATAATATCGGACACCAAAATTACAACAAAACACTGGATTAATCGAATGAAATCTGAAGAATAACGTAACTTAAATTGAATATGAGGCAGTTAAGATACAACCAGACAAATACTGAATGCAGTCGATTTTGTTATTGATACACTGGAAAACTTCAGTATATCCACAACTCAGATACAAAAAAGTAAAAATATAGTCATATTCCATTGAATATTAAACAAAAAGCATCTTACATTGAAGAATCACCCTCTGCTTTTTATAATTTTATTCGAAGATAAACGAATTCAAGTGTGATTTTTTCGGTATATTATGTTATCAATATAGTAAAGTGACACAAAAGAATTCATTTTATTCTAAAAATTGCAAGACATGTAGGTATGATAAAAAACATCAAAGAACAATTTCTTGATGTGTTAGAAAAACACATCAGGATTATAATTAAAATATCAGGAGCGTATGCTTATAACCACGAAGATAGAAAAGATTTAATACAAGATATTATACTTGAGCTATGGAAATCTTTTGAACACTTTGATGGAAGCTGTAAAATCTCCACATGGATATATAGGATCTCCCTTAATATATCTATGAACTATAAACGAAAGAGAAGTAATGTTTTCATGTTTACATCTCTTGACGATTTCAAAGAATACGAAATCACCTCATGGATTGGAGACTATGGTGCTTTTTCGCAATTAGATATATTGTATAACTGTATTGAAAAACTGAGCAAAATAAACAAAGCAATCATATTGCTTTATTTAGACGGTAATTCACACGAAGAAATCTCTGAGATCACAGGCATCTCTAAAACAAATGTAGGAACTAAAATAAGCCGTATTAAAGAAGAATTAAAAAAAATCACACTAAAAAAATAAAATTATGGAATTAGCAGAATTAGAAAATATCATCAAAGGGTATGATAAAAAAATAAACGAAAGTATTGATCTCAACAGAGATGTACTCAAAAGGATCTTAAGAAATAATCCCAATAAGCACATGCGAATAGAACGCTTAAAGGCTTTGTATCAATTATGGTCTCCTTTGCTACTGCCGTTTTTGATAGCAATAATCATAGAAGTTATGAATATTAGGATTAGTTTTACATCAAACTTCTATATTGGGATAGGATTATTTATACCAGTATTCTTGTTTGTGTGGAGTTTGAATATTAAACATTATCTACTAATACGCAAAGTAAACTTTTCCATTCCAACCATACTTATAAAAAAACAAATTGCAGAATTGGAACGATATTGTATTTGGATGACAAAGATTCGTAACATACTTATGCCACTTCTAATAATAGGTATGTTACTTATATTTGTTCCTCAATGTACATATTATACAGAGTTTATCATATTGGTTATACTCGCAATCTTAGTTTGTATAGTATCCTCATTTTATAGAAACCACTCCATTAGAGAGCGCTATAAAATATTAAAAGAAGAAATTGAAGAAATTGAAGCTTTGGAGAAATAAATAGAATAGGGTATAATTCAAAAGAAAAATACCCTATTCCACATTCTTTGTTGTAAACCTGTTACTAAGAAATAATCAGAAATGTTTTAATAGCTCTTCAATTGTGTGTTTTCTCTAACATTGTTTTTATACATTTATGGTCAATGAAGAGAGTTGTTTTAAAGTCATTACCTCAAATTTCTTTTATTTAAGTCAGCTTTTCTTCTAAAATTACAATAATATTTTTACTTTCCGTAAAAAATCCTACCTTTGCAGCCGTAAAAAGTAATTACCTAAATTATGGACGACAGTATTCCGCGAGAAACGAAAACAGCAAGTATTAACTGACGTCACAGGGGTCCGCAAGATGTCTCCTGTTGCGTTACAAACAACGAAAGGAGGCAATAATGAAAACTTTTCTTTATTGTGAAGCCGGCTTTGTAGAAAAAAACGAGTGGCTTCCCAACAGTTGGGTAAATGTAGAATGCCCTACACCCGAAGAACTCCATTATTTAACCGAGCACTTTGATGTTCCCAAATCATTTTTGGATGATATAGCCGATACGGACGAACGCCCACGTATCGAATATGAGGGCAACTGGCTGCTTACAATCATTCGTATTCCCTTATACACACACAATAGCGACACCCCTTTCGGGACGGTGCCGATGGGGATTATGACAAACAACGACATTATTATTTCCGTCTGTTACCATAAGACCGAACTAATAGCAGACTTCATCCGGTACACACGTAGAAAGGAAGTCGTGGTCCGTCATAAATATGACTTGATATTGCGCCTGATTCATTCCTCGGCAGTTTGGTTCCTGAAATACCTGAAACAAATCAACAATGAAGTGGCACGTGCCGAAAAGGAACTGGAAAGAAGTATTCGCAACGAAGATTTGATGCGCCTGATGAAGTTGGAAAAGAGCCTCGTTTACTTCAACACTTCCATCCGTGGCAACGAAGTGATGCTCACTAAGCTGCAAAGCATTTTCCAAGAACCCATGTACATGGATAAAGAACTGCTGGAAGACGTAGAGACTGAGTTGAAACAGGCACACCTCACGGTAAATATCTACAGTGATATTCTCACCGGTACAATGGATGCTTTTGCTTCCGTTATATCCAACAACGTGAACACCATTATGAAGCGAATGACATCCATCTCCATTATCCTGATGGTACCCACGCTAATAGCCAGTTTCTACGGAATGAACGTACCTATCTATGGAGAAAACATGCCTCACGGATTCGTGATTATCATAATGTTCTCCATCATGCTCTCGGCTCTTGCCTTCTTTATCTTCAGGAAGATAAAATGGTTTTAAAATTCACTTAGTTTTTACTGGAATGACGTAACAAAGCCGCTTTACCTTCACAGGCGAAGCGGCTTTTTAATCGATAAGCTTTTTCTAATCAAATATCTAATCAGAAAACAATATCTTGGGAAGGATAATATCTAATTCAGACAATAAAGAACAAAGGGTATGCCAAAAGATAAAAACAGAAACAGCACTCCAGGATTAAAACACTAATATACAATAACTTTCACAACAATAGTCAAACAATTTCACCTGACACAGAAGTGTGGAATTGTGGAACACAGTGTGGAATTATGTGTATTTTTTCCACACTACACCTTAAAAAGAAAAACCTCTCCATCACCCCATATAGAGGTTGGAGAGGTTTTTTATACGGATTATTCCATTTCTTGCTTTCCGGATGAATCCGGTTGCTTCGGAAACGGAAATATCAAATCGGGCTAATCGCAGAAATCATACCGAACTTCTCGTTATCGTTAAGACTCCAGACAACGCGGCCATTGCCATCAATCTCTAATAACTGGGGACTATTGGCATCCTTCGCATTTTTGTCGTGCCCCTGCCAGTTACAGATATATAATCCTTCGCCATAGGCCGGCAACAATTGTGCAACAAAGAACAAACGGGCACCCTTGATATCGTTTTCACCATACCGGCGGGCTACCTCGCCATTATCAAGGTTTACTTCAAGTAGTGAATGGCCGTCGCCGCAAGCTACCCAATAGTTACCATTGCTCAAGGCATATGTACTGAACGGTGTACCTTCCAGCTTCGTTGCTTTAAGCAATTTCCCCTCCTGAGACACCTCACGTACATCGGAAGTGGCAAAGAGAGGAATCAGGTAATTGCCACGCTCATTTTTGTTTACCTGGCGAAACTGAGCGTGAGGCTGTTCGATGCCTGTCTCATATTCCGTACGGGAAAGAATATCCCCCTTCGGGCTTACTTCCATGATAACAGCCGGATGCCCCACCCATGCCAACAGGTAATTGCCATTAGGCAGTACACGTGCCGTCTGCATCTCGCATGTATCGGGAGCAGGGATGTTCCACACTTCCTGATGTTCAAGAGTGATGACCTTAGCCCCCCGTGCATACGAGAATAGAATATTGCCATCCGGAGTAGCTGCTACAGAATTACATTCCCAACCCTTTTCAAGCGGATGCTCCCACTCTATCTCCTTTGTATTTTTGTTTATAATTACAATTTTATCCCAGCCGGAGCCACCCAACAGAAGCTTCTGTGCCTTCTTCTGGCAGGATGTGGCAGAGAAAAGGAAAAGGGCGGAACACAAAAGCGCGAATATCTTCTTCATGCTTATTTATTTTGAAATATCAAGGAACATTTCATAGCCCTTTTCAGGAGTCAGCCCATCATGCACAACTGCATGTACAGCCTGAATCATGGCAGCAGGAGATTCGCTCTGGAATACATTACGGCCCATATCCACACCGGCAGCACCATCGTTTATCGCCTTATAACAAAGTTCGAGGGCTTCTTTCTCCGGAAGTTTCTTTCCTCCGGCAATAACTACGGGAACAGAACATGCGGCAGCCACTTTTTCAAAGCCTTCGCAATAGTACGTCTTTACGATATTTGCACCATTCTCGGCACAGATACGGGAAGCCAGACCGAAATAACGAGCATCGCGTGCCATCTGTTTACCGACAGCAGTCACACCCATTACGGGGATATTATAACGGCTTGCCTTGTCTACAGCCTTAAACAGGTTAGCTACGGTTTTAGCTTCATGCGCTTCGTCACCGATAGCAAGCATGACAGCCATAGCGGATACGTTCATACGGATGGCATCTTCGATATCAATCAATACATTATCGTTCAGCTCTGTCAGGATAGAGGTACCGGCATCGGAACGCAAGCAGATTGGAGTTTTTGTATTTGCCGGGATAACGGATTGCAGGATACCGCGTGTACACATCAGGCAGTCGGCATACTCCATCAAGGGAACAATTGTGAGATCGATACGTTCCAGACCGGAGGTAGGCCCCATGATGAAACCATGGTCGCAAGCTAACATCACCGACTTGCCTGTTTTCGGATTGAAGATACGGGAAAGGCGGTCTTTCAAGCCCCAGGGAGCATTCTCTGCACCTTTCACGTGGAATGTTTGTTGTTGGGAAGCTACGCCTAAACCGAAGTTGGCACCTTCTCTCAAATCATCTAAATCTGCCATTTGTTTATTTCTTTTTTAGCGGAGAACGGAACATCTGTTCCGCCTCCGTGATTAAACCTTTATTTTTTTACAATGCTTCTGCAAAAGAAGCGAACATACAGCTCCAGGAGGTGGCACCGCTGTCGGCATAACCTATCGAACGTTCGCCATAATTACGAGCACGTCCGAAATTTGCTTTCATCTGTACGGTGTCTTCCGCACCTTTCAGGGCAGCAACAGCTCCGGCCTGCAGGATTTCCTTGATGTCGTCCGATTCGCATGCCTGAATAGCTTCGACAGCAGGAATCAGGGCATCCATCATTGTCTTGTCACCTTGCTGTGCTTTCGTTTGCTTCTTCACGTTATCCAGACCACCGGCAAACATTTTCTTCACGCCGGCGGCATCCAGTTCTGTTCCTTCAGCCCCATCGCTCATCCCCAGGAAGAAGGCTCCCAATAGTGTACTCGTGGAACCGCTTACCTGTAACATAACGTCGAAACCCATATCATTCAGCATGGATTTAAATTCCGTTCCCTTCTGTGCTGTTGCCACAATAGCAGACATGGCAGTAACGATTGCCTGACCATGGTCGCCATCACCGATTACAGCGTCCAGTTTTGAAAATTCGTCTTCGCGTGCTTTAATGTTCTTCAAGGCGTTATCCAACATTGCCTTGAAGTTCTCAATTGTCAGTTGTTTCATGTTCTTTGTTTATTTACCGATAGTCGTCCAATAAGGAGCATCGGCGCGTTTGTTCTTCAAATAATCGATATGGTCTTCGTCCAGGATTGCCATAATCATCTGGAATCCGGCTTGTTCCTGCACGGTCAGGATTTCCTGAATACGGCTCACTACAACTTCCAGACCACGTGCCTCCAGTTCCTTGTAGGCTTTACGGAAAATGATGTTCAGCTCCATATGAGTGGTTGCTCCCACACCGTTGATGATAAGCAACATTTTGTCGCCTTTCTTCGGTTGAAGTTGCTGGCAAAGCAGGTCAACCATTTCAGCAGCCGTAGCATCGGCAGATACCAAAGGTTTCTGTCCGCCACCGCCTTCGCCGTGTTGTCCCATACCGATTTCCATCACTCCGTCGGGCAAATCAGTAATGGTTCCACCGTTCTGAGGATGCGTACAGGAACGCATAGCTACAGCCAGTGTGGCAACTTGTTTGTTGTAACGTTCGCCTATTTCAATCAGTTCGTCCAACGATTTACCTTCTTCGGCGGCAGCACCCAGTATCTTATACAAAGGAACACAACCTGCCAGACCGCGACGGTCGTCATCGTTTGCACCGATACCGGCACTGATATCATCGTGCGTAAGAATTTGCTTTACCTTGATGCCTACACGTGCAGCCAGTTGGCATGCCATATTTGCGCTCATCACATCGCCTGAGTGGTTCAACACAACCAACAAGATGCCGGCTTCACGCTTCATCAACTGCAAAGCCTGAAACAGGCGTTGTGCACCGGGAGCAGCAAAGATGTCGCCTACCACGGAACAGTCCAGCATACCGTCGCCTACAAAGCCACTTAAAGCCGGCTCATGTCCGGAACCGCCCAAAGTAACGATAGCGACCTTATCCTCACTCTTCGGATTGGCACGTACTACTATATTTTCGCCACCCAGCTTTACCTGGTCCGGATACGCCAATACATAGCCTTCCAGCAATTCGGGAGTAATTTGTTCGGGATCATTAATAAATTTAGTCTTGATGTCTGACATGGTGTTTTCCTCCTGTTCTTTTTAAGTGATTATTATTTTACTTCCATGATTTCAATTGCAATACCTTCTTCTTCGATGAAAGCAATGGTAAGATGCTCATCACATACAGCCGGGCCGAAAATCACTTTCTTTCCTTTCAGCTCTTCTTCGATGGAAGGCACGGTATAAGCAATATGTCCCTGTGTCTGTACCAGCTCCGGCAGACAGCTACCGGGTTCAAACTTTAAAAACTCAATCCGGTTGGGGCTTTTGCTGTAGTCTGTCAACCAAACGTTCAGACCTTCGTTCAACACTGCACCTTCTTTCTGTTCTGTAGTTACGATACCAACGTGATTAAATGTTCTCATGATGATTAAATTTTAAAGTGTTTATAATTTAATTTATTCATTACTTAATTTTCTACTTCCGAGCACTGTTTTCAAAACACCGGTGTTTTGACTTTAAAACATATATGTTTTGAAAACGAAACACCTATGTTTTGAAATCAGCACATATATACCTGACAGCAGCATCAAAGTCTGTCCATTTTCTTCCATCCCCTGCGGGAAAGGACAGCCAATACGATTACTACAAATAGTGCGATATAAAGATAAATAAATATACCGTGTACATTATCATTCTGCCCGTATGAATGCATCCCGCTCAGGAAATAATTCACACCGAAAAAGGTCATCAATACGGAAGCAAAAGCGACCACCGAAGCCAGGTTGAACAACCAAAGGTTATTCCAGCGTTTCACCAAGTGAAGATGGGCTACTACCGCATACACCACCATTGTAATCAATGCCCAAGTCTCTTTCGGGTCCCATCCCCAGTAACGTCCCCACGATTCATTCGCCCAGACCGCTCCTAAGAAAGTCCCTATCGTCATCAATGCCAGTCCTATCCAAAGCGCCATCTCGTTGATAATGCCCAGTTCCTTTATACGCTGCGACAAAAGGGCCGTATTCTTTTTCCCGGTAATGCTTATCATCACCATATTCGTTAATCCTATCAGGCAACTTATGCCGAAAAAACCATAAGCGGCTACAATTACAGCCACATGGAACATCAGCCACGGGGATTTGAGTACAGGAACCAACGGATTAATCTCCGGGTCCATCCAGTTCAATCCGGAAACAAAAAGGATGATTCCCCCGAACAAGGTTGCCAAAGCAAAAGTAACCGTACTGCGACGCACAAACAACAAGCCTGCCAATACGGTAGCCCATCCCACATAAACCATTGTTTCGTAAGAGTTGCTCCATGGAGCATAGCCTCCGATATACCAGCGCATTCCCATTCCATACATATGAAAACAGAACACTGCAAATACCCCGAATATCAATATCCATGAGGCTATTTTCATCCAACGTTCCTGTTTAAACAGCATCGCGAACGACAGAACCAACAACAGACCGCCTAAAACAAGGTAACCGATTTTACAATAGCGGAATACTTCCAGTTTATTATATTTCAATTCGGCTTGTATTCTTTCCGGGCTTATATCGAGCGTCTTGTTCTTTGCTTGCTGGTAAGTGGAAATCATACCGAGCACCTCATCGGCTTTCGACCAGTCGCCACCTTTCAGTGCTTCCTGTACCTCGGAGATATACCAGTCCATGATACGGGATACGAACATCGAATCTTTTCCTGTGAAAACAGACAAATCACCACCCGGAGCATACCATTTATGGTTCGGGTCGTCTTCCTTCGGGAAAAGGTTCAATAGCTGGTGGTTGACAAGCTGGTGAAAGATATTTACCTGTTCGTCCAGTTTCATCAAATCCTTATCGAAACGGGAACGCTGGGCAGGCATTTTATTGTATGCCTCTTCCAGTTTTTGCTGGAGCTTATAGTTACCGTTTGAATCGAAAACTTCGATATAGGCACACTCGCCGTCCGTCAAGTCAAAATAATTGGCAAGCTCAGGATTGGAAAGCGTTATCAATGGGATACGCATCCACATATCGGGCATGGTCAACAAACTTATCAAAAACTGGTCGGAGTTGAACTGTCCGATTTTATCTGCCTTATGGAGTTTACGGAGGATTTCGGAAGAGAAGGTATTTAGCGGCATCATACGTCCGTTGTTTGCCTGTATGGGCAAAGCTCCGAACAGTTCGGCATGTGCCGGGCTTACCGGATATTTCTGGATAGCATCCAGCATGGGAGAAGGTTTCTCTTTTGCTCCGGCATCAAAGGAGAAACAACCGAATGCAAATAACAAGGCAACAAGAGGCGTTACCACACGCATTTCTTTCAGACGGCGGGAAAGACGCATAAAGCGGGTATCCTTGCCGATAAAACTTAAAACAAGCCCGATGACCAACAACAGGTAACCGGTATACGTTATATTCCGTCCTGCTACATCGCGGTTGACGGAAAGAATAGTTCCACGTTCATCCTGGTCGTATGAGGCCTGGAAGAAACGGTAACCTTTTACATCTAATACGTTATTCATAAAAATACGCTCCCGGAGGGTTTTGCCATCCACATGTACCAAAACTTCACTTTCATATGAAGAGGGGCTGGCTGAACCGGGATAACGGGTTAAAGTGAACTTTACCAGTTCGACGGAAAAGGGTAAGGTGAGATTGCTTGTATTCTGCGAAGTACGGACAACGACCTGGTTGCTTGTCTCTCCTTCACGCAGATGCAGAATACCTTCTTCGCCGGTAAGGAAGGATGTAAGGGCGCCAAGAAGGATAATAATAAAAGAGAAATGGACAATCATTAATGCCCATTTGCCCCGTTTAAGGTATTGGTGTTTGATACAAGCGGCTACAAAATTAACGACCAGCAAGAACTGGAGCAGAAAAAAAAGTGGGGAATAATAAACCAGTGTCTTGGCTGCAACTGTCCCGTGGTACTTTTCTATAAAAGTAGCCACAGCCAATCCACAGGCATAAATCAGTAACAGGACGATTGTCGTTACGAAAGAAGAGAAAAATTTAATTAGAGTCGCTTTCATTCTTCGTTTTGAATTAAGAGAGATTACATAAATTGATATCAACGGGTGTATAGCCCGTATCGGCCCGACAAATTTATAATTTTATTTATCGATATGACCTATACACCCATTGATACCATTTATGTTTTGTCCTTAGTTAGTCTTCAATGATAACACGGAAGCCTACATTAAATACAGTCTGGTACGGATAGAAACCCTTACGTTCATAAGCTGTCGAGAACTTCGGACGTTCGATGTATGAACCGCCACGGACAACTTTATATTCGGAAGGAGTCTTTACTTTCTCTGTATAAGGATAAGGTACATAATCAGAGCTTGTCCATTCTGCCACGTTACCATGCATGTTGTACAAACCGAACGGATTAGCCTGATAATCCTTAGCGCCTGTCTGAACCAGATTACCATCGTTTACGCTCTCTTCCTTCGGCAAATAGATGTAATACTTATACCAGTAGGAAGTTTTAGGCATCGGCTGCGGATCGATACCGCTAACAGCCAATTTAAGAGTCGTAGCATCGGCAAGGTTTTCAAACTTACCGAAGTCGGTATTCAGGTCACCATACCAAAAGTCTGTATCGCTACCTGCACGGCAAGCCCATTCCCATTGTGCTTCGGTTGGAAGCGTAATGTTCAGTCCGGTCTTTTCGCTCAGTTTTTGGCAGTACTCTACTACATCGTTATAGCTTACACGGATAACGGGTTGTTCCGGTTTGTTTGCCGGGTAGCCCTGTATCACATGGTCTTTCCACTGCTGGTCTACGAAACGGCTGTCATGGTCAGGGAAGATTACGTTGTACTGCTGATTGGTAACTTCCATTTCAGCCATCCAGAACGGTTTGCTGATTTTTACCTTGGTGGTAGGATAAGCATCTTTCGAGCCACGGTAACTACCCATTACAAACTCACCGGCAGGGATACGGACAAATGTCATTTTCACTCCCGGAGCCAGTTCGACTACTTTGCGGGTTTCTTTTTCGTCTTTCAGCATTTCTTTGATAGCTGAAGCATCAAAAGGCCATCCTTTTACTTTCAGGTTCTTTTCCTTTACAGGAGCTTCCTTCTCAGGCATTTCCGGAGTAATCGGACCTTTAGCTTTCAGGTAGTCTGCATAATCGGCGATTTCCTTCTTCCAGTCTACACCGGCACCGTTGGCATACTTATCGGTCAATTCCTTACGACGTTCAATCTGGTCGAATCCCTTGTATGGGAAGTCGGTGATTTTGTTCGCATTGAAATAACCTTTATCCGGACAGTTGTAGTCAATCCAGTTATACAGGGTCTTCCATTCCGCATCGGTCAGCTTCACATTGTGATGGCCTCTCTTCAACAGACGGACCAGTTCGCTGGTGTTCGGATGATATTCGTACGGATGAAGTACAACCATGTCCCCTTCTCCACCCTGACGGTGAATATACGGATGGAAGTTCAGATAAGAAGTGCCATAACCTAACTTATCTTTCTTACCGCCACGCAGGTCGAATGCTTTATCACCATTATGGCAAGCAATACATGCGCGGTCCAGAATCGGTTGTATTTCCAGATCGAATGTAAATGAACGGACACCACCTTCCGGAGCTTGGAGTGCATGAGGAGCTTTCTGTGAAGCTATCACACGCTTCGGAATAGGTATCTGGTTCTGGTCTTCATGGCAACCGATACAGGAAACCACTTCACCCGGTTGTCCGGTCAGCCAGCTACGCATCCACTGTACAGCCACACCGTCTTTGTCGATTGGCTGGATAGAAATCGGAGTGTTAGCTGGTACTTTGAAGATAGCGGAACCGTCTTCTTCCACGGGAACCGTACCCAGGATACGTTTGATATCCCATCCGCTCTGGATACCATGCCAGTTATGGTCGGATGTAGTTTTAACATATGCATATTCGTAAGCATGCAAGCGGAGATATTTGACCGTACCGCGAGGAATGCCACGTAAACCTTCTCCCTGGTAAATATCCAGGATAAAGATTGTTGCTTCCTTATCGTTCAGCTTTACACGGTCGGGAATTGCAGGAGGCGTAGTTGTTTTACGAACCAGCGCAGGGCTTATAAAGCCTTCGCCTTCCGATTTCATCAGGCAGGTTACGTTATCGTAGATATCCACCAGATAGATACCCCACAAAGATTGTGGGTCTAACTTAGCAGCTACCAAGAAATATTTGTCATCCAACGGCATCGGTTTGATGAACTGAGGCCATACACCGTTTACCAATTCGTCTTTAATCAACTCGACTACCGGACGGTTACGATAAGGTATTTCCTGTATCATACCGGCAGTACCTTTACGTGCTTTTGTCGGATCGAAGATAATCAGACGACCGGAACGGGCAATACCGTGGTGACCGGAGATAACTCCGATGAATGCGGACGAATGTCCCGGAAGAGGCTGAACATCGAACGTACTGTTCGGGAACATGGAACCGCTGCCATAAAGGGCTTTGTTCTCTGTTCCGTCCGGATTCATATGCATGATGATACGGGAGTAATAGTGAGTAAGGTCGGTATATTCCCAACGGGTATACATCACACGACCGTTGTTCATGATTACCGGGTTCCAGTTTGCATCCTGGTCGAATGTCAGACGGCGCAGGTTCTTCTTTTCCGGAGTATAAAGTACCATATTACCTACAGGATCATCACCACTTACACAAGGAACACCCTGATAACCGATATTGGAGTTGGCAATGATACGACCATCCGGCAGATAAGTTCCATCATAAAATTCCAAATCAGGCTCTTCATTTTCCACAAGCGGTTTGCATCCGGTACCGTCCATCTTCACTTCGTAAACATTCCAACGTTTATCCGGCTGAGCCTGTGTAAACATGACACGGTCGCCATTCCAGTGTAAACGAAGATCTGCAATAGAGGAGGTATTAGTCGGTTTATATACGGAACGAGTCTTTACATCACCACGCAGATTTGAAAGTTCTACGATTTCAGCGTCGAAGCCTTCACGGCGTGCAGATTCCTGGTTACTCCAGTTGTTTGCCTGTGTTCCCAAATCCGGAGCCATCGCCTGACGTGCACGTGAACCTAATTTATAACGGGCGGCAACAATCTTGTCGGCATCCAACAACGGATTACCTAAAAGTATGGCACGTTTACATTCCAATGCTTTACGGGCATCCGCCAATGCCTGTTCGTTACCGCTATAAATACCATCAAAACCTTTTTGTTGAAGTGTAAGCAGTTCATCGTACATCGGCTGGTATTTAGCCACATCATACCCTTTCTGTTTTTTCAGGTCGGCAAATGCCAGCTTTACGGCATCTACATTCAACCATGCCAGTTCTGTTTGCACTTCATAAACACCCTGGACTTTCTCAAACAGCTCGAGATATTTACGGATTTGTGTATCCACATCCTTTTCTGAAGCAATGCGGGCAACTTCACTTTGATAATAAGAACCGTTTTTCAATTTGGATATCATATCCTCCACCGCCTGCTTTTCAACAGAGGCATCCGGAGTAATCAACCAGGTATCCAAACCGTCCATTAAGGCGCTCAACATACCGATTTCGCGAGGATACTGACTGATTAACTTGTCTCCAGTCGTCTTCGGAAAGACATTCAATGCCTGGAAATATACGCTGCCGCTCTGAGAGGTATCGTCTACTCCGACTTCTGCTTCAAAGCGGACATACTTACCTCCTACCGGATAAACCAATGTACCGTTAGCATGGCAGAATACACCATGAGGGTACAATTTACCGGCAATATATATTTCTTTATCGTACGCATTGATGTTCATTTTCGGTTTAGCCCATCCGGCTACACCATATTCATAAGGCACTTCGTCCAACCAGACAGAGGAACCGTCGGCAGCAATCAAACGGGCATTCCCCCATACAGCCTGGTCGTAGTCCGAACCGTCCGGACCTCCGGAAGTAATAAGCACGAGCTTATCCACTCCCTTCAAATCCACAACAAAAGGAGCTGCTTTCTCTTTATGCTTCACCCATCTGGAGATGACCGGCATCCCGGATTTCCGAAGCTCGGAGCGCAATTCCGATTTTGCTTTAACTGATGCATCAATCCATGTTTCCACCTTTTTCTGCTTCGGTCCGGCCGATACCAGCATGGAGGAGGAAAGGAATAATGATGCAATTAATAAGTATTTATTCATGCGTTTAAATTTAAAGGAGAGTTGGAGTTAAAGCGCTGCTTTTTTATTTGTAAAGCGTAAGCCATCATTGTCGTGATAGCAAGCCCATTCATCAACGATAGCACCTTCGGGACCAGCCATCATGAAGTGGAATGTTCCCAGTTGTTTCAGACGCAATACGTCGCCAACTTTCTGAACAACGAAATTTTTACTCTTAATCGGACCGTGCATAGCAGGGATAGCCGGAGCATTCGGTGTCTCGTCTCCTACTTCGGAGAAGTTGTAAACCCATCCTTTTTCTACCATCCATGATTCGTGTTTAGCTGGGAATTTAGTTTTTACATGTGCATGTTCAGGTATCATCTGTCCCGGAAGCAAATAGATAGCGTGAGCAAAGTATCCGTATTCTGCATCATTTACCCAGAAGATACCGCCCATACCTACGTTTTCGAAGTCACCCAAACCGAAGTCGGTAACCCACATGTCCTTAGCCATCAGGTCGGTGAAAGGTACACCATAGAAATCAAACATATCTTTCATTGCCTTCATAGCAACTTCTTGCTGGAATACGCCGTCTTTATAGAAATCGGCGTTCGTGAACTTTTTAGAATAAGCCATCTCTTTATTAATTTTACAGTTAGTATTATCCTTGCATTCATTCTTGCAATCGGAACCGCATTGTTCCGTGCATTGTCCTTTTCCTGCTGCTGCACAGCAAGTAGCTTCACCATTAGACGATTTACCGCAACATGCAACCATTGAGCTCAGTAGCAGAGCAAAAGCTGCAGACTTGATAGTAAGTACTTTTTTCATTTTCTCTTGTTTGTTTACGTTTGATTAGTAATTAAATTATTTGTGTTCTGTGTAAAAATTATTCAATTGCAATTCCTTCTATCTCAATCAGTAATTCATCCCGGCAAACATCCGCACACATATAAGATATAGGTATATTCAACCGATAGCCCTCGAGCAGTTGACGTGCTTCTTCATAGAAAGACTTTTCTTTCAGATAAACACGAAGCATCTTCAATTTGGCATCGCCAATCAATTCAGCAATATTTTCCATTGTAATATGCAATTGCTTTCCAAGTCCGACACCTACCAGTGTTTCTTCTCCGCGGATGGCAGCCGTACCGGAGATATAAACCAGACGTCGCCCGTTGAAGGTCATACTCTTGGCACGCTCGAATTTCGGAGTTGTTTTCTGTTTGCCCGCCACTTCCAGAACCTGCTCTGAGTAGGCATGAGCAGCAACCTGCAACTTATTATCAATCGGGGTAGCATAACAATCCGGTGAGGCAAAAACAGCTGCATCCACATCAACCAGGATTCCTCCCAAGTTAGTTCCTATGCCTGTAGCCGCAGGATATCCGTTGCGCCAGTCTGCATTAGCATAAAAATCACTACGGGCATTATTAAACATCTGATAGTGTTGGTCGGCACCTTCAAACTTCGTAATCTGTTCGATATAATTCCACTGACGGATAATGCTGTTGACGGGGAATCCTTCCTTCCGCAAGACCTCTCCTAACAGGCGAAGTACCTCCACGGATTGTTGTTCCATACCGAAATTGATTACATCCCCATGAAAGCCGCCGGCAAACAGGAAACGCCCTTCTGCATTTTCCAACAGGACATAAGGAAATCCGGCATGATAACGGTTGGTTATCCGGTCGCCTTCATCCGCTTTGTAACTATGGACTTCAAGTATCAAGCCTGCATTCAAAGGAGGCTGTGAGACATAACTCAACACAGGTTCATGATTCCCGTAAAACTTACGTATCTTCTCACGCAACAGGATACGGCGTGATACATATTGTTCATTATCCTTTGGCATACCGAAAAATGCCAATCGTAGTATTTGTTCATCCTGAGGCAACTGTGCAAGCAGGTTATCTACCATTACCGCAAAGTCTGCCACTTCGGTAATATATATGCTATATCTTATTTTATCGCAATAGTTCATAAGGAGTTAACGTATTCTGTTAATGCTTCTATATCTTTCTTTGATACTTTTTTCTCTATACCGTGTTTATACACGCTGAAAACTTCTTCCATGGTTGCAGCACGTCCTTTAAAGAGATAAGGAGCCGTACGCCATACTTCGCGTAGCGTAGGAGTATCCCATCCTTTTTCAAATTCAATCTCTTCACCTATCCGGTGCATTTTCATATCCGTATAATAAGGGCCGGAGTGGCATTCACCACATTTCAGCTTCTCAAAGACTTTACGCCCTTCCTTTGCCAAGTCGGATAATTCGCCGTTTACCAGATAAGGACTGGGAACCGGGCGAAGGGATTTCAGATAAGCGTCCACACATTCCGCATCTTCTTCAGTAATATCGAAGAACTGGATGAAATTGTATCCGGCGCGTACGGCTACCTCTGCCGAAGCACGGATACCGGATATCATATTGGGAGGCGTCACATGGCTGAACAACAAACTCTTGCAATTCTTCGGATTCCCTACTCCATCGTTCATCAAGTCCCAGTTCATACCATCGGTACGGGCATCTCCGGGATGACAACCGTTACAACTTTGCCAGTTCTGGAAACAATGGGAAGCATCATTAAAATAACGTTCGCCCTTGTTCTCGATACTTTCCTCGCGTCCGGGATTCAGGTTCTCGGATGTGACTTCACAGGTGTTGATGTCTACAAAATTCAGTATATCGGCAAAATAAGTAGGTATGATTAGTTTGTCATTTGTCAAAACCATATTACGGGGACCGTTTCCTTGTAAAGGTATACGTTTACGGATGCCGTAAAGGAAAGTCAAATCATAATCCAGCACGGATTTATCCGGATAATTTTCGAACTTATTAAGCATCGCCTTATGGTCTATCACACTTACTTCATGTGTTCCCGAATGCGTAATAAAGATAGATTCATCATTACAAGCGATACTCCAGATTCCGGCAGCACCACGCTCGGGCTCGTCGACCAGCACAGCTCCGACAAACGCTTGCTTGGCTACGTCTATCACACTGAACGCACTTGTATTCATCCAGCCCTGTTGCAACTGGGAAGTAGGAACGGCGAAGCGCCCGAGGTTATGGGATACATAGATATATTTGCCATCCGGCGTAATACAGATTCCGCGCAACGCATTACTGCCATTAGCCAGTTGTATATCTTTTACCTTTTCGAAACTGTCCATATCGATTACCGAAACACAAGCTGCTACATAATCTATATCCGCCCGCTGTGCCGGAAGGAAATTGGATACGAACATATACTTTCCGTCCTTGCTGAACACGGCAGATTTAGGCTCACGCAATACTTTTACGGTACGTTCGACTTTACGGCTCTCCGGATTAATTTCAGTAACCGTATTGGAAAACTGGTTGCACACATAAATATGTTTCTTATCCGGTCCGAACATCGGATAACAAGCTCCGGAACCTGTAGGAATAGATGCTTCTATCCTGCCCGACTCCAACAAAAGGACCTGTAAATGACCGGTAGTACCGAAAGTAGTCACATATGCTTTATCGCCATCCAACAAAATTCCGGTAGGCTGTTCATCCATAGGGAAAGAGTGCAACAAGGCCTTGCCATCCGGTGAGAAAATATCCACACGCTTCATTCCTTTCCCGGCAATCAACATCTCCCCTTTTTCATTCAGAACAATATCCGAAGGAAAGAAAGGCGGGTTGCTTGCCGATGCGAAAGAAATACAGCAACCGGCAAAACATGCCAGCAGAGACTTCCTCAACATATATTTGTAGATTTTCATGGTATATTATTTGTTATATTCTTTGTGCTTTACTATATCCTAACTCGGCCGAAACATTCAGGGCTACCTTTCTGATAGATTCTGCGGAAACTCGTATCACTTCTTTTACCAGACGGTCTTTCGGACCGGAAATCCAGATAGCGCCACAAGGATACCCGGTATAATTGAATATAGGGGCTCCGATACAGATAACGCCACTCATCTCTTCTTCATTATCCAGCGCATATCCCTGTTTACGAACTTTTTCCAGTTCCTCCAGATAAGTATCCCGGTCTGTAATTGTCCTGGCATTATAACGTTCAAACTTCATATACGATAAATAACGGTCGCGCACCGTATTAGGGAGATAGGCCATAATCGCTTTGCCGGGAGCCGAACAGTGTAACTCGAACGACTTGCCGGGTGAAAGGATGAAACGAAACGTATGATGCCCTTGTGCCTGTTCGATAAAGATTCCTTTTTCCTCTCCCAACACCCCGAAACATGCAGTTTCTTTTACCTGGTCACGCAAATCGCGCAAACGGGGTAAAACGGTTTCCAGTAAATTATGTTCATTCAGCGACCTGAATCCTAATGTTAATAATTTGCGGGATAACTTATAGCGCTTCGTCTCTTCATTATATATAAGGTAGTCCAAACGGACCAAAGTATTCAGAATACGATAAGCCGTTGTCTGCGAAATATCAAGGTCGGACTTGATATTCTGCAACGTTTCCCCCTGATTATGAAAGGACAAGTATTCGAGAACCGCAATTCCTTTTTCCAAATTGGGAACCTTATAATTCTCTTCCGTCTTTTCCATATTTGGAATATTACTTTCCATATTTGAAATACTGTTTCAGATTTGAATCAAATATAAAGTGGCAGACAGGAATCCTATTATAAAGTATGTAAAAATACGTTAAGTATGTCGTAAAGCATAAATATGCAATGAACAATAAATAAAGGTACTACGTATAGCTTCACGAATAGCCATTTATTAAAAGACCTTATCATAAGTAATCAAAGTATATCTGTTTTCAGATACAATCCATCTCCTCAATAAAGATGGGACAAAGAAGCCGGAAACAACTCCTTCTTGTATTACAAAATATCAGCCATTCCTCTCCCAAAATGACACTTTGATTAAATAACCCCCTTTTTACTGACCGTACATATATAAATATAAGGCATTCCAGAAGGAATCTGCCTCTTTTTTAGCACTAAAAGGAGGTTTTTTACATACTATCCGGAACATAAACACCTTTATTCACCACATATTTCCTGTTACATCCGACTAAAAAACAACTATCCGTACATATAAATACAACTATCCGCGCGGACAAAACATATATGTTTTGACTTTAAAGCATATATGTTTTGAAATCGAATCATATATGCTTTGTTTTTGATACTTTTGGGTGGAGATTCGGTTCTGTAATAGTACTGATATCGGATCAAATACAAATATTAAAAGGATTATTATTACTTGTATAATGTATAAATATGATTAGACGCCAATGACATAAAAAATGCGGACTAATGCATGCTATTCACTTCTTAATCGGCGTTTTACACATCATCAGCATCTAATAAACAATATCCACATATTTATCCATTAGCAAGCATTATGCCATCTCCGCAAACAAACTAATAAAGCCATCCCCCATGAGAATCGCATATTCGCAACCGCTCCCGTATATTATCCGTACAAGCGACACATGAACAGGGTATTTTGTCTTTTTGACATTTTGATAACCCTCTCTGCCCCAAGTCCGGGAGATTCATGCTGCAACAGGTTATTTTATATTTAAAAACATACGCATTACAAAGTTTTTACTACCTTTGGCAGTCCAAGATAAGTTTTTTATACGATATCAGATTTTAAACATTATAGTATTATGGCGAAAATAAAAGGAGCTGTTGTTGTAAACACAGAACGATGCAAGGGCTGTAACCTTTGTGTGGTAGCCTGCCCCTCGGACGTGTTAGAACTGCACCCACGTGAAGTAAACAATAAAGGGTATCACTACGTGTATATGAAAAACCCTGACGATTGTATCGGCTGTGCAAGCTGCGGATTAGTTTGTCCGGATGGTTGTTTAACAATTTACAAAGTAAAAATCTAAATAGTTGACCAGCAACAGTTGCCCATACCTGTCAACTGTAACCCGTCAACTGTCAACTCAATAAAAGTATGGCAGAAGAAATTAAATTAATGAAAGGTAACGAAGCCATCGCACACGCAGCAATCCGCTATGGTGTGGACGGATACTTCGGATACCCGATTACTCCCCAGTCGGAGATATTGGAAACCCTGATGGCGGAAATGCCTTGGGAAACTACAGGAATGGTAGTGCTACAGGCTGAAAGCGAAGTTGCAGCTATTAATATGGTATACGGAGGCGCCGGAACAGGCAAGCGTGTCATGACGTCTTCATCAAGTCCCGGTATCAGCCTGAAACAAGAAGGTATCTCTTACATCGCAGGAGCGGAACTACCTTGCCTGATTGTCAACGTAATGCGCGGAGGCCCCGGACTGGGAACCATCCAGCCCAGCCAGGCCGACTACTTCCAGACGGTAAAAGGTGGCGGACACGGCGATTACCGCCTTATCACTCTTGCCCCTTCTTCCGTACAGGAAATGGCCGATTTCGTAGGTTTAGGTTTCGACCTTGCTTTCAAATATAATAACCCGGCTATCATCCTTGCCGACGGTATCATCGGACAGATGATGGAAAAGGTTGTAATACCTCCTTTTCGTCCTCGCAGAACAGAGGAGGAAGTAGTTGCCGAATGTCCGTGGGCTACACAAGGCAGAACAGGCAATCGCAAACCGAACATCATTACTTCACTGGAACTGGACCCGGCTATCATGGAAGAAAACAATATCCGCTTCCAGGCTAAGTACCGCAAGATTGAAGAGAATGAAGTCCGTTACGAAGAATTCCATTGCGATGATGCCGAATATTTGCTGATCGCTTTCGGTTCATCCGCACGTATCTGCCAAAAAGTAGTAGAAATAGCACGTGCAGAAGGTATCAAACTCGGCTTGCTCCGGCCAATTACTCTTTGGCCGTTCCCGAAAGATATTATTGCCCAATATGCCAATAAGGTAAAAGGCATGCTCTCCGTTGAACTGAATGCCGGACAAATGGTAGAAGATGTTCGCTTAGCCGTAAACGGCAAAATTAAAGTAGAGCACTTCGGACGTCTCGGAGGTATCGTATTCACTCCGGATGAAGTATTGAATGCGTTAAAAGAAAAATTATTCTAATCGCATGGTCCGGAGAAGCAAATTAGATACGGTAATGACCTGGATATTCATGGTTCTGGCTGTTGCAGCAGTTATCTGCTATTTTACAGTAACCGACCATACCGCTTTCCTGTACTGCGGAGGTGCAGCTATCTTTATCCGCTTGGTTCAATACCTGATGAGATTTATCAGCTAATCAATAGTATGCCAATTAAAAATATGCCAGCCTGTGGATTATGGCATATCGGCCAATTAGCAAATTGAAAAATTATTAATATGGAACTCAACGAAATAATTAAACCGGAAAACCTTGTATACGACAAACCAAGGTTGATGAATGAAAATCCCATGCACTATTGCCCCGGTTGCAGCCACGGTGTGATACATAAGCTGATAGCTGAAGTAGTAGCCGAAATGGGTATGGAAGATAAAACCATCGGCGTTTCCCCCGTAGGATGTGCCGTATTTGCATATAACTATCTGGATGTAGACTGGATTGAAGCCGCACACGGACGTGCACCTGCCGTAGCAACAGCTATCAAACGGCTGAATCCCGGAAAGATGGTATTCACATATCAGGGAGATGGTGACCTTGCTGCTATCGGAACAGCCGAAACAATCCATGCAGCCAACCGCGGCGAGAATATCGTAATCGTATTCGTAAACAATGCCATTTATGGTATGACCGGCGGACAAATGGCTCCTACTACATTGGAAGGCATGCCGACTGCCACCTGCCCTTACGGACGAGACATCGCACTGAATGGTTATCCATTGAAAATTGGTAATTTGCTGGCTCAACTGGAAGGAACTTGCCTGGTAACCCGCCAGAGTGTCCAGACTGCTGCTGCCGTCCGCAAAGCCAAAAAGATGTTACGCAAGGCTTTTGAAAACTCAATGGCCGGCAAAGGTACCTCTATTGTCGAATTTGTCTCTACCTGTTCATCCGGTTGGAAGATGACCCCTGAAAAGGCAAACAAATGGATGGAAGAAAACATGTTCCCGTTCTATCCGCTGGGCGACCTTAAGAATAAGGAATAAAGCACAGGACTGTGAAATTGAGAATTATAAATAGCATTATTAATTCAGCCAAAAAGACAATGTAGCATTTATCTGCTCATTGATATATTGGCACATTTGCACATTATTACAATGAAACAAGAAATAATCATAGCAGGTTTCGGCGGACAAGGTGTATTGTCTATGGGTAAAATCCTTGCTTATTCCGGACTGATGGAAGGAAAAGAAGTAAGCTGGATGCCTTCATACGGACCTGAACAGCGCGGTGGAACAGCGAACGTGACCGTTATATTAAGCGACGACCCTATCAGCTCGCCCATCTTAAACGAATATGATGTTGCCATCATCCTGAACCAGCCTTCAATGGACAAGTTCGAGAAAAAGGTAAAAAAAGGCGGTATCCTGATTTACGACGGATATGGTATTCATACTCCGGCAACACGTACCGACATTCACGTTTATCGTGTGGATGCAATGGATGCAGCTACCGAAATGAAGAATGACAAGGTATTCAATATGCTTATCCTGGGTGGCTTGTTGAAAGTTGTTCCTATGGTAAAACTCGAGAATGTACTTGCAGGACTGAAAAAGTCACTGCCCGAACGCCATCATAAATTAATCCCTATGAATGAGGCGGCCATCAAAAAAGGTATGGACATCATACAGAAAATGCAATAATGCATTTATATTTCAATATGCTGATATGTCAATTATAGCATGTGCCAATTAATATAAATTGTAATATTTTATTAGCGCATTTTGACATATTGGCATATTGCCGCATTATTACATTAGCACTTTATTCCTATCTTTGCACCCCATGAAGCGTTGCTTATACATATTACTCATATTATTGATAACATCTGTCGCGGTTACTGAAGCACAACGCCGGCCTTCGCAAGGCGGAAAAGGTGGTTTTTCCCTAAGTAACCTATCCTCTGCTTCCCAAGAGGTTCCGGACAGTTTATTAGTACCGGATAGCGCATCGATGCAGAACAAGCGCATCATTGGCTACCGCGTTACTCCTTTGCTTGGAGAAGTTTACGTTGCCCCCATGGATACGCAACGGCTCAATTTTTCAAACAGGACACTGGTTGAGTCCAATTCTCTGGCTTTAGGTTATCTTGCCAATCTGGGTTCATCGGCACAAACCCGCATGTTCTCCGAACGAAAGGAAGCACGGGACTTTATCTTTGCCGATGCCTACGACTACTATATCACGACTCCGGAAAATGCGTACTTTTATAATACAAAAATCCCCTACACCAATATCATGTACACTACCGCAGGTGGTAGCGACAACAAAGAAGAACAGTTGAAGGGAACCCTGACACTAAACTTTGGGAAAAAGATTAATATCGGAGGTGATATCGATTATATTTATGGTAGAGGGCATTATAAAAACAATGGTAACAAGTTGCTGAGTTATCGCCTGTTCGGCAGTTATGAAAGCGACCGGTATGAAATCCATGCCTTTCTGAGCAACTTCAACTTCGTAAACTATGAAAACGGGGGATTGGCAAACGACTCTGTCATCACCCACCCCGACCAGTATTTTGAAAACGGACGGCAAGGGAGCAATGACCCCAAGTCATTCGATATCCGCTATCCGGCAAGTGTATGGAACCGCGTCCGGGGTAAACAGTATTTTTTCACACATCGTTACAACCTGGGGTTCGAAAGGGAAACTGCCGAAAAAGATTCTTTGGGTAATACCATTATGCAGTTTGTCCCTGTATCGAGCATTATCCATACCTTCGAATACAATGACAATACCCGCCGTTTCATATCCGAAGGCACACAAATAGACTCTTGTTATCGGAATGCAGATGGTACTCCACGTATATATGGTTTGGACAACCAACTGGACGATCGTGCATCCTCCTGGTATTTAAGGAACACATTCGGACTTTCACTGCGTGAAGGTTTCCAAAATTGGGCTAAATTCGGATTGACTGCCTTTGTTACTTTCGACAAGAGACGGTTCCAGTTACCAGCTGCCATACCGGGATTAAATTATGGCCCGAACGGAAGAGGCACCAATCCCACTCCTAGTTCCCTGAATTTCCCGTTAGTGGATAAATATGATGAGTTCTCAACTTATATCGGTGCAGAAATATCCAAACGGCAAGGCACCTTACTGACTTATGATGCCCGGGGAGAACTCTGCCTGGTAGGTCCCGATATTGGAGAATTCCGTGCAACAGGACATTTACAGACACAGTTCAAGTTATTCAGAAAAGATGCTATCATTCGGGCGGAAGGTTATATAAAGAACGTTACACCGGCATTTTATTTACGCCATTTCCATTCCCGTTATTTCTGGTGGGACAACGACTTGTCGATGATTCAACATATCTATGCAGGGGCTAAAGTGGACTTAGAGTCTACCCGAACCCAACTGTCAGCCGGAGTAGAAAGTATACAGAATTATGTATATATTAATAAAGAGGGTGTTCCCGAACAGAAAAATGGAAACCTGCAAGTGCTGAGCGCACGGCTCAAACAAGATTTTAAATACCGGGCTTTCGGATGGGAAAACGAAATCGCTTACCAGCTCAGCAGTGATAAGGATGTATTGCCATTGCCATCCCTCAGCCTTTATTCGAATATGTACCTGCAGTTCAAAGTAGCCAAAGTGCTAAGCATCCAGATTGGTGCAAATGTATATTATAACACAGCATACAAAGCACCTTACTACGAACCTGCCACCCAGCAGTTCCAACTACAGGATAAAGTGGATGTAGGTAATTATCCGCTTATGAATGCCTATGCCAACTTTCACCTGAAACAAGCTCGTTTCTTTGTGATGGGGTATAACTTAAGTTCCTTGTTCGTCGATCCGAACTATTTCTCTCTGGCACACTATCCGCTTAACCCGATGGTGTTGAAATTAGGTATTGCTGTAATGTTCAACAATTAAGCAGTCTGGACCATGAGGTCAAAAAAACTGATTATGCTTTATGCCGGCTTACTGGTGGTGGCTATTGCTACTATGGTAATGCTATGGCGAATTATGAAGCACAGCCCGGAGGAAATACTACCTCGCGACTATCCGGAAATCAAAGCAGAAGGAATCCTCCGCATGGTAACCGAATATAATCAATCCGGCTATTATATAGCAGGAGATACCATCGAAGGTTTCCAGTATGAATTAAGTCAGGCGATAGCACAAATATCAGGATTGGAAGTACAAACCCATCTGGTAATGAGCCTGACCGAAAGTTTCGAAATGCTTGCCAATAATAAATGCGATATAATTGCCCGGAATATTCCGACCACCAGCGAAATCAAAGAAGATTATCTGTTTACAGAACCGATCGTACTGAATAAGCAAGTATTGATTCAGCGTACTGAAAAGGCAAACAACGGTATCAAACCAATACGAAACCAACTTGACCTGGCTGGTAAAACGCTTTATATTCCTAAAGATTCTCCGGCACAACTCCGCCTTCAGAATCTCAGCCATGAAATCGGAGATACAATCTATGTAAAGGAAGACGATTTATATTCCGGCGAACAGCTAGCCATTATGGTGGCGAAAAAGGATATAGACTATGCCGTCTGTGACCAGCAAATTGCACGAAAATCGAAAGAACTGTTACCTGAGATAGATATAGAAACAGACATCAGCTTCACACAACTCCAGTCTTGGGCCGTACGCAAAGACTCCCCTATCCTGCTCGACAGCCTCAACAGTTGGCTGAACCGGATAAAGGAAAGTGGCCTTTACAACAAAATCTATAAAAAATACTATAGTAGGTGACAGGTGACAGGTGACAGGTGACAGGTGACAGGTGACAGGTGACAGGTG
>MJGMD1__coassemble_1927_pt1 | contig 34644 bp, 26 predicted proteins | sample MJGMD1__metabat2_low_PE_010 | metagenome-assembled genome bin MJGMD1 | reverse complement strand
ATTCACTGAAAAAGAGTGAAGTTGTAAAATTGGCGTTCGGGTATATTGATAAAGCACATATCAAACCATCGGAAGCACCTGAATCTGTAAAATCGGAGCTAGCGAAAATAAATAAGAGGCAGGATGATATTATCCGCTTCATCCGTCACTATGAGGAAGAACAACTGAATCCCATGATACGGGCTACAAATTCTATCGCTTTGCGTTTCGATGCTATTGGTAAAACTTTGGAAACTCTTATTATCTCTCAACTGGAAGCTAGTCAGGAGAAGCATACAGCCGTACTCAAAAAGTTAAGCGAACAGTTCTGTAATCATGCCGATGTGATAAACAATCAGTCCAAACAGATTAACGCACTCTACCAGATACATCAACGAGATTATAAGAAGTTACTTCAACTGATACAGTTCTATTCAGAACTATCCGCTTGTGGTGTGATGGATAGCAAGAGGAAAGAGAATCTGAAAACCGAAATTAGTAATCTGATAAATACATAGAATAATGCACATAGACTTTGCCCCACCATCAAACGGAACATATAATAATTCCGGGAGTTGCCGACAACTCGCCAATTATTTGGAACATGAAGATTTAGAACGTATAGAAAAAGGCATCTATACCGAAGGCTTTTTCAATCTAACAGATGATAATATCTATAAATCAAAGGTCATAAAAGATTTAGATAGCAATATCGGGCAACTCCTAAAAACGGATGCTAAATTTTATGCTATCCATGTCAGCCCATCGGAAAAGGAACTTCGAGCAATGGGCAGCACGGAGCAGGAGCAAGCCGAAGCAATGAAACGCTATATTCGTGAGGTATTTATCCCTGAATACGCCAAGAACTTCAACAAAGGACTATCCAAAACGGATATAAAGTTTTACGGCAAAATCCATTTCGACCGCAACCGTTCCGACAACGAACTAAATATGCACTGCCATTTGATTGTCAGCCGTAAAGACCAAACCAATAAGAAAAAGCTACCACCGCTTACCAATCACAAGAACACCAAGAAAGGAACGGTTAAGGATGGCTTTGATAGAAAAAATCTATTCAATCAGGCAGAACAGGGCTTTGACAGGTTATTTGGCTATAAGCGGGAATTAACCGAATCCTTTCATTATTACAATAGGATGAAGAATGGCAGTATCTCTGATCAACTCAAAATGCAGGAATGGCAAATTCTCAATGACAAAAGTACACAAACAATCTTATATGCAGATAAGCAGGACGAATTGACTGAAAACAAGGTTGCATACAAACAAGACAATAGTATGACAAATACGCAGCCTGTAAATAAGGAAAATAAGAAAGAGAATAACCAGTCTTTCAATCCTCACAATTGGGGTTTGTCTTCTGCATTGGGTTTGCTTGCTCCTGAATCTAACAGCAGCAACAAAGAACAGCAGATCCCGATGAAAAGGAAAACGAAAAAGCCTAAGCGAGGGTTTAAGCGGTAATAATCTATTTATATTTGTGAAACAAGGTATATATATTCCAAGCCCTTCGTGTTTTAGAAAATTTCTTCCTTTTCGCCTACGAAAAGAATAAATCTCCTAAAAGCATTGCCTTATTCAATCTTTCCATAAGAGAGGCGTTTCACAAATCTAAAAAGAAAAAGTATACTTAGATTTATCATTTTTCCTACCTCTTAGGTTGAGTGGTTAGTTTATACAAAACAATTTATTAAAGCAATTGCGATTTCACTCCTAAAATCATCTATTAGAAATAAGAAAAGCTTTAAATACGAAAACAAAGTTCATCCCTATCCCAATAACTGTTCAATTATTTTCACCAGAGAGTTTGTTTCTTCTTCTATCCATTCTTCTTTTTTTATTAGGGTCCGGATGAGTTGTTGTTGCTGGGGCGTATATAAATGTTTTGTCAGGTTAGAAAAATCATATCCTGCTCTCCATTTGCTTGCATGGTGTTCTTTAGTCTCATCTATTTTTACCGAAGAGGCGTTAGGGGTTATCAGTTGCAGGTTTGTTATTTTATGGGGTTGATTTTGAATGATTTGATAAATTCGTTCATAAATTTTCAGTCCGTCAAAATCCCAGTCACACAGGTAATAAATGGGGTAATCTATTTTATCCAGCCTCTCGATAGGGGTCGTGTTGTTTCCTCCAGTATACCATAGCTCTACGTTGTACTCGCGGGCGATGTCTAAACGGAGAAAATTAAAGTTTTCGCATAGGATGATGCATTGGGGATTGGAACAGGGTACGCGGTAGAAGCCTTGATTCTCATTTTCAGGGAACCTGTCGACCCCGATGATCTTTAAAACGGCTTTTTCGAGTGTTGAATTTCTCTTTATGTGTTTCCCGGCTTTAAAAAATTTACCTGATATTCCGTTGCGGCCCTCTTTTCCTTCACGGATATTATCGGCAAGCTGACTCAATAGGGGGGATTGTGACATCTTAATCAGGCAGTTGATTTCAAATTCCGTGTAGTTTTTATGAGGATCTGATAGTTCGTATTTTTCCAGAAAGGGATAATACTTTTCATACAGCTGGTCGAACTGTTGCTTCTCGTATTCTTTGTAAAATCGTGGGTTGGCTATGATGATTTTTTTGGCCCTTCCGGTATATTCGAGCATTCGTTGTTGAAACAGAAAGCTTACGTAGTGATTTTGTTCTATACGGCTGGTGGTGCGACTGGTGGTATAGAGTTCTTTGAATGCTTTTATGTCGCGCCATGTCAATTCTTTATTCACCATCTGCCGAGGTTGTTAAGGTTTCTATTCCTTTGCCTTCGTCAAAAATGGCATTTATACATATCCTGCCGTTGGCGTTCCTTGTGCCACTCAGGAAGTATTGGTAACGGCCTGATTCGCTATAATCATCAATGGGTGAAATGGACATTACAATGATCTGGTAATCGTTTTGCCGGGCTATTTTTTCGAGTAGGTAAAAATTGCTGCCTGAGCTTTCACCTTCGTCGATTGGCATAAAACGTAATCCTTTATTCTCTTTGTTTCCGGCGCTGCGTTCGATGAGCGACAGACGTGCGATGCATAATAAGGAGACGGCTGCATAAAGCTGTCCGGAACTACCTCCGTTTTCTTCACCGTCTTCCGTCACCATGTGAAAGTCTATATCGAAGTAACGCAACGGATCGAGAAGGTGTTCAATCTGTATATTTTTTGCTTTTCCTTCGCATTGGTAATAGGCTTTTTTCATCATTTTTGCGATGTCTATCTCTTCTATTAATTCGGCAAAGAGTCCTGTGTTTACTTGTAAATCGTCCAGGTGATCGCTTAACTTCCGGAGGAATTCGGTGATCCATGCCAATGGATACATTTCGGAGTAAATCGGTTGTATCTGCAATTTAATTCCCTGGGAGATCTGGTAATTATTCTTCCTGAAAAAATCGCCTACCTCGTAAATGGTGGTCATATAGTTGATGGCGGTTTCCTCTACTTGTTCGAACAAATCTTTTAGCATGGTCAGTTTCCGGCCACCGAGGCGTGTATATTCTTCGGTTATCTCTTTGAGATAGCTTGCAATCTCTTCCAACACTTTATTTTCATCATTCATAATCCGGCTTACAAGGTCGGAACGCAGGATGGAGCGACTTAGACGGATGAAATCTCCTGAATTCTGGAATTGGACATGGGCAGATTCCGGAATGTATTTTTCAACAATGGCGTTATATTGGTCGAGGTAATTCTTCTCTTCGGTTATGAAGGCTATTTTCTCTTTTTCTTCGGGGTGCTCATATTGGCCTTCATAGCATTGGAGTTGCATCTGGAAAGTGTCTTCAATCAGGCTTTCATATTCAATCAGAGTTTTGTTATAGGTTTGGGTTTCCTGCTTTAAAATGATTTCCGATTGTTTGATGTCGTTTTCACAATAGCGCAGATGGGTAGCTGATTCGGCGATTTCCTGAACTAATTGGGCTTCCGTTAGATAGGAAATGGAAGATATTTTATTTACCTCTTCAGGGGTGAATGAATAGTCTTTCCATTGTACCGCTTTTTCGTCTAATCCTGTCACTTGTTTGGTGTAAAGGGCTTCCATTTCTTGCCGGAGATTTATGATATCTGGCTTTTCACTTTTATCGCCTATGGAAGTGGCAATTTGTTTTAATTCGAAGAGGTGTTCTTTACTGGTTTCAGCGTAATTATTTTTCACTTCCTCCAGTTGTTCGCGTTGCTTTTCCAGATGTTTTATGGTCTCTGCTTGTGTGGTATGGAGGATGAGTTGCTGTTGAAATTCATCCTTGCTTTTATGATTGAACAACGGTTCATTTTCAAAGGACAGGATATCTCCTTTGCGGTTATAAAGGGCAATGGTTTGCAGTCCTATCTGGTTAACCTGTTTTTGTAATTGGGTGACTGTTTCCTTCTCCGCTTTGAGGCGATTGTATTCCTGTTGTGCAAGGGAATGATTTTTTTGGAAAAATGTGACTAATTCTTCCCGGTCGGTCATCGTAAAAAAACGGTTGGTAACGTATTCCACATATTCATGGATTCCGCCTAAATCAATCCAGAAACCTTTCTGGTCGCGATAGGGAATGGAGGCTTCTTTTAACAGTTTTTCCGGCTGGGGCACGTATTTGCTGCGGGCTTCCCACTTTTCGGGAGATATGGTTTCTAATGAGCTGAAATGTACCAACAGACTTTCTTCTTCCGCCGTCATTTTCCAGGCATTCTTTAATGCCCAGGCGGACAGGGAGCGGGAATTGTCTATATCCGAAAGTTTCATGAGAGATTGCTGATAGGCTATCTGTTGGTCTAACTCGCGAAGTTTTCGTTCGGTTTGAAGTACCCCATCGTCGACGTTTTTCGCCCAGGTAGAAGAGATAAATTGTTCCCATATGTTATTTTGCCGAAGCAGAGATTCCGTTTCCTGTAATTTCTTCCGGGCTTCCCGATTGTGGTTATCATGGGTGAATGCATTTTCTATTTTTTCAAAAGTAGCATATTTTTCGATCCATTGTTCCACTTGCTTGATGGATGCGGCTTGTTGCTTAAAATCTTCAAGAGAGCCACATCGTTCACAGGTATTTTTTTCCCATGTTGCATATTGGTTTTGTATGGCTTCACTTTCTTTGTTATGCTTCTCTATAATTTGTAATTGTTTTTTTTTATGTTCAGTTTCCTGTATTTGTTTGAGAAGCTCTTCTTTCTTTAATATAAATACGGCGCCTTCACGAAACCTGATTTTGTCGGTATGTTGCCGAATCTCTGCTTTTTTTTGGGTAATCCGTTGGTTGCCTTGCACCATTTTCCGATAGCTATTGACTACCCGCGCCAGATAATAAGTTTCTTTGGCTACTGTTTTCCAGTCTTTCAGTTTTTTCAGGCGGGTCAGTAGTTTTTCTTTCTCTTTTAGTTCGTTTAATGTCTCATTCATACGTTCGTGGTCGCGCAGGTCTGCATCCATTTCAGCGAGTTGTTTCTGAAAATTAGCATTTATTTCCTTTCCTTTTTCTTCCGTAAAAAAGAACTTTTTCAGATACTCGGAATCATATTTAAATCCTCTTCCGCGTGAAAACGACCGAAGGGTCTGGGCATAGCTTCTTAATTGCTGATTGGTATTTACGTTGACAGGCAAGAGTTCGTATTTCATTAAATACTCGTGGTATTTTTTTAGGGGCATCTTTTGACAGAATACTTTTCCCCGCAACGTTTCGGAAAGTTCGTCGATATCGGGAATAATATTTCCCTGCATGATGGATTGGCAGGAGAAGGGTTCATCCAGCGGGGTATATGCTTCCCAATTATAGCCCTGTTGTATCATAAAGGGGTCGACTGTACTGCCATTGATAAACATTCCGAAAACAAGGTATTTGCATTCCTGTACCTCAGCGTTGATGAAGGCATATCCATACCGGCCGATAGTGAGGGTTTTAAGCGGTCGGTCGTCTGAGGATTCTGTTGCAGGACGATATTCATGCTTTCCTATAAAAATAAGCTGGAGCATATCGGCTGTGATGGATTTTCCGATTCCACTATCACCGGAAAAATCTGTCCGGAAAACGTTTAAATCGTAGTCAGCCATGACATGTTTTTTTATCCCTAATAAGGAGAGACGATATAATCGAGGTATTTTTTTAGCCATGATAGTTTCGGATTATTTCTTCAATGTTTCTGATCTGTTTATCGTAGAGTAAAAACAACCGATGGGAGGAGGGCAATAATTCAAACTCATCGGTATCACTATCGAAGCTAATCCACCCCAGCGCATCAAATTCGTCCAATGCTGCCCTAACTATGCCGGTAATTGTATTATAATCGACATCTGTTACAAATTCAGAATCATTTTTAGCTAAGAGCCGTACGAGGTTTGTCTGATAGTTTTCATATTGCTCGCGAATGATACGCAGAAATCCGCTCAGTGTGTGTCGGTCTTCTGCCAGTCCGTCGAGGTCGTAGATGTTCAACATCAGAAAAGCGATAAGGAGGTAAGCATCTTTCAAATAACGCCTGTTGGCAGGCGGGATATTGCCACGTATGTATTTGCCGTGTATATCTTTTTCAAAATCAATAAAAAAATATTGGAAATCTCCCTGACCATCATAGGTTAAAGGGAGTTCGAACCAGTCGTTGTAATATCTTTTAAGACTTGGATAGGCTTTCCGGAGGTATTGAAATATGCCGGTGGGCTTGGTCTGTCTCTGTATATGGACATTATTTTTCAAATAATAATCTACTTTGGCAAAAAATTCTTTTGTTTCCGGATAGGAGAAAAATTCGTATGTTATTTCTTCCTGTAAATAATCGTTTTCCATATTGAAATAGTTGGATATTGATGATTTGTTATTTTTTCCTCGGATGTTTCGACTTTATACATATTATCCCGGTTATAGTATGTCATGACCCATGCCGTGAGCCGGGAAAGTATATTGATGTCGCCTTTTTCTTTTATTAATAGTTCATGAAACCAGGCGGAATAATCGACCTGGCTTGCGCTATCCAGCTTTTGCTGTAACTCTTTGCGGTAGCATTGGATTCTCTCTCTTGCCTGATAGAGCCGGAGATCTTTCTGGTAAGCTTTTTCTATTTCGCTGCGAGGAACGGCTATAGGGTGGAACTTTGTTTTGCCTGGGGCTGTTTTCCCTTCTTCCCACGATTCTTTTACAATGGTGAAGCGCATCATGTCTCCGGATTTTATCGGTTTCCGGGGGATGGTTGGGGGCAATACAACTTCGCCTTTCGCAACTTGACTTTCGGTGAAGAGGTGGTTCAGGAACAGTTTATATTTTTTATAAAAGTCCTGCCGGTTTATTTCGCGGATAAACTCATTTAACTTGGGTTTAAGTGTATCTATTTTTGCATTGATAATACGAAGGTTTTTGCGTAGGTCGTTAAAGTATACGATCACCAGATTGGCTTCTTTATAGTAGATGTTTTCCCCTGGATTGCTCTGATACTCCCTGAGTTTGCGGGTAATATCATGGGAGGAGGAGAAGGCATAGGTCATTTGTCCAGTTTTGTGGCGCAGTCCGGTGAGTGTATCCAGCATATTACGGAGGCTGTCGAGATCGTATTCTCGGTCGGAAGCCACGATTGTTCGAAACTCCATAACGGCTTTCCCCACCTGACAATCTAAGGCGGCAATCTGCGAATCGAGCAGTCCGGTATATTGGAGAAAAGTGCCTTTATACCATTCCATAAAATACGCTGGCTGGAAAACATTGAGCATGTATTTGAAATGTCTTTCAATTTCTGTGGGATTGAATGCTTCTCTCAAGACTTCTTCGGGTCCTTTACAATAGTTTTCGGCATAGGGACGGAAACGGTAGGTGCCTTTCTCTACATCGCGCCACAGGAAGTATTTCTGTAATTCTCGAATGAGGTTATTCCAGTATTGTTGTTTGTCGTTACTTTTAGCGGGGTCAACGTATTGTATGGATTTCAGAATATCTTCTTCGGTAAAGGTAGTTCCAATCTCACCCATTTGCATCCGCTGATACAAATGAAAGATTATCAGGCTAACCTTTTTCGAAGGGAAGAGATAGTCTAATTCCTGTTTTATTTCGGTATAGAGGTTGAAGTCTGACATTGTTGCATATTAAATTATAAGAGAACTGATTTTTATGAATATTAATTTTTATCTTTCAATACATAATGATGATAGTTCCATAAATTTCTTGAAGCTATTATACAATCTATCATACTCTGCATCAATATTGTATTCATCTACAAATTTAGGCAAATTTCCTGGTAAATGAAATAAACTGGCAAAAACATCAATTGTTTTTATTCTACCAATCAGCGCGTTCTTTAGGATTTCCAATGCGTTTTCTTTCACATGTGTTTTCTCATAAGCCTTAAAGATATCAATATCGGCAAATACAGAATAGTTACCATTGTTATAACCAGCAATCTCGGTTACTTTTAATTTCTTCTCTTTTATAAAATCGATGCTATCATAATCTAAAATGCCTTGATAATATCTATCTTCAATTGTTGTACTATATTTATCATTTTCATCGGAAGACTCAATAGAGAAACAACATCCTAATTTTTGCAATTCGTCTTTATGTGAGTTGTCTTTCTTTACCATAATCTGATATTTGCAAGCATTTAAAACATGAATCAATTCTGATTTTCTATTTGAAAAGAATACATTTTCTATCTCATCAAATTTGATATTCCTGAAATGACTATGCCAATGCAGCAATTGCTTATACAAAGCATAATTAAATAAAGAATCCGGGAAATAATCTATATGTTCTTTAGGTAAATCAAACCAGGTGATTTGAAGCTTATCCGGATGATACTTATTCAATACAATAGGAATTATATTGGGAGAATGAAGTGTGATATAGTTACAAAGCAAATGTCTTATTCCTTTCTCTGACATACTTTGAGTAAACACAACAAGGTCAAGAGCAGTTTCAATGTCGACAAGCCGCTTATCTTCAAATATTTTTAAGGCTTCGCCTATACTAATTACTGTAACATCTTTTCGTTGATGATACATCGTAAAGAAATAGCTGATGTTTGATAGATCTATCTTTCTGTTCTGGTATAAAGAGAGTCGAATATAATTAAGAACTTTTGGCCATACATCAAACGAACCTTTAGGGCTATTTTCAAAAATAAGTTCCTTAAGATTGTATGTAAGATATTCATTAGGCAGCTTATTGACATCTAATGATAGAATGATCTCTTTGGCTTTTGGCAGAAAGTAACGAGATGAATGAGCATTTACACTCTTATATGGAGCTAATTCTTTTTCTAAATCCCATATACCTTGGGTTTCATCTTCGTGAATATAAGTGTAAATTGCATGAAAAAAACCTTTCAACTCTTCAATATCTGTGTTATGTATATAGATGTTTGCCAATAAGTGTGGAATATGTTCAAGAGAATCGAATGATATATATTTTTTACTCAAAAAGCCTCTTAAATCTTTTCTTCTCAACGGTGTCTTGTGTCTATCAAAATAATCTTCTTCTTTCCATATTTCTTCTTCCAACTCTTGATAAAAGTGTTCTGTGTCATAATGCTCATCCATAGCAATATTATAAAGTAGTATGGCATCATTAGTTTTGCAATAATAGTACATGCCAAAAAGATATTCGGAACTTGTTATATCATCATCGCCATACCCATTAAATAATAAACATTTCACGTAGGTATATAAAAATTCTTTAAGATGATATGGAAAATCTCTGGCTAAAATGTTTATAATTAGAGATAAATCATAGAAAATATAGATATTAAACTCATCTGCTTCGAATTCAGGTAGTAATTGTCTTAATTGATTATAAAATGTCCTGACTGCTTCAAAGTCAATGCAGTTTTTAATTAATTGGCTGAGATAGTCTATATTAGCATACTTCTTGATTATTTTAAGCTTCATCGATTTATCCAAATTAAAAGAAGCGATACGAGACATAAATCGCTTTTCTCCGCTCATTAAGGAATTGTACACTATTTGTTTAACTTTAGAGTGTCTCTGGGAGTTATTAATACCTTTCTGAATCAAGTACGTATTCAAACTGTCATGAAACAGGGATATTCTATTTAATTTTATCTCAAATAAATGTGGATAATCGTTTATAAATTCTTTTATAATATCAGCTAACTCATCTTCTAAAAAGAGAGAGATTTCTGATTTCATAATATATGAACGACATGAAATAAATAATGTAAGAGCAGTTTTTGTATTTATCGACGATATTATTTGATCGTAATAATCAGTGGTGCTCTTCAGTTTACCCAATGATTGTATTTGCCCACTATTTTTATACTGTTCGGTGACAAAACGAACTAAAATCGGATAACCATCAGTAATCTCATAGATATCTTTGCAAATACCATAGCCAGTAATATGATAAAGCTCATCTAATACAAGTTTGGTTTCTTCAAAATTCCAATTAACCAATTGTTGTTTTTTCCAAGTAATCCTTTTTTTTAATGGACGTGATAAAACGATTACTTTTGTTTTTCCTTTTAGTTTATCAATAAAAGAAATAAAAAGCTCCAATTCAGACGGTTTATAATTTTCAACATGGTCGAGGCCATCTATTATAACTATTTTCTTTTTGTTGGACAGATATTCAATTATTTCATTTTCTGACCGATAGCGGTAGTCATGAAAAAGCTCTTTCGAAGTATTTGCAATAAAATTTCCGAAAAGTAAGCGGGAATCATAGTTTTTATCCTGATTCGAAACCCAAAATCGATATATTAAACCACCTTTATATTCTTCTGAAAGACAAGTAACCAAATGACTTTTCCCCACCCCAGGTTTACCTTCTATAAAAAGGATATCATCAAATTCCAGTAGTTTCTTTCCTACATCTATTGTCTTCTCTGATAGTTGAATGTTATAGATATCAATTGTCGGCAATTCTTCTTTGCTTATAACTAAGTTACGTTTGTCCAATTTCAAATTAAAGAATTGGCTAATAACCGACTCTCTTTTTTGATTTTGTTCGTATATTTCTTCAATTATTTGTAATGAATCATAACGGGATAATGAGACAATATAAAGATTGCCTTGCTGATACGCAGGAAATTCTAAAATTGTGCTATTAATACTATCAATTTCAATATGCTTAAAGAAAACTATATTTATGTTTTCAGATAGCTTATGTAGCTTACCTTTTATCGTAATTTGATTTTTATCAATTACAAGATCATCGAGTTTTATATTATCTATATCTTTTATTTGACAGAAAACAATTTGGTCTGAAATTGACAAATTGATGTCATCAAAATTGTTATTAACAGAAGCTTCTATTTCAAGTTTGTCAATTTGACGTTCGGCATCCATTTTTACCAAAAGTAAATATGTTATACACTGTTGATAAGTATAACCTAAAAAAGCATTCTTTGACGGTCTCATTTCACTCATTTGAATATATATTCTACATATCCTCCAACGATAAACAAACCATTTCAATCTGATACTTCGCCAACAACTTATTCTTAAGATGCTCCACCTTTGCTGCCAGTAGTTCAGGTTTGAAATTCTTCTTTTGCCGCTTTACCTCTGCTACTATTGCCTGGTTTTTCTCCAGTTTCAGTGCAACAATATCAATTTCGTTTTGACTGCCTTTAGGCTCCCACCACGAATCGATATCACGATATTGGAAATTTTCTGCAAATTGCTGTTTGAAATATCTTTCTAACATGATACCCGAATAAGTCGAATAATCGGATTTGATGATAGCTTGCAAACCAATAAAGTTTTTTATCTCTATCAGCGAACGGTGGCGGTCAAAATAGTTAAACCAAAAACGGATAAAATTATCCTGTATTTCATATCGGACAGCTTGGCTTCCTTCTTTAGCCAATATAGGACGTTGACGGACTATAATGTTGTAATCCTCAATCAGCCGTTTAATTTGGCCGCCTATACTTTTATCTCCTAATGCTGCTTCTATTTCGGGTTGTGTATTGATCCCGCCCGAAATAGCACTTAGGATAGAAAAATAGGTTGCATAGTTTTTTCCAAACTCTTCTATCAAAAGGTTTTTTCCTTCATAGGTAAATGGAGAATTTCCCCGAACCATAAACAAAATCATTTCCTCTATGTTCAATGTAATGTTATCACAGAACAACTCAACATACTTGGGGACTCCACCTGTAAAAGTATAGAGGGCGAGTAAGTCATCATTGGTGTAATCAGGATTGTAATCACGCATAATTTCTTTTAGCGTGATTAAATCAAAAGCTGATAGTTTGATGATATTGTCGACTCTACCAAATAGAGGTTCTTTATTGTTTTGGAATATTTTCTGCACCAACGAATAAATAGAGCCGGATACAATCAGATTCATTTTTGATTTCTTCCGATAGGTATCCCATATATTCTGCATATCGCTATACACCGATTCGTTGATGTTGTAGAACTCTTGAAATTCGTCAATGACAAGATTGAACGGTTTCTGCGAAGCCAACTCCATTAGATATTGGAACAATGACCGAAAGGTGCGTATTTCTGCAGGAACAAATGTATCGAGTGATTGACTGATAATAGGAATAAATTCGGAGCAAAGCGTTGCTTCGCTTTTACGACCAACAAACAAATAGACAGTCGGTAAGTCTTCGACCGACTTCATAATAAGGCTTGTTTTGCCAATCCTCCTTCTTTCAGTTACTACTGTCAGACGAGAGTGGTCACTAAACGATAAATTTTGTATTCGTTGCAACTCTGTCAACTCGCTTGCTCTGTTATAAAACTTCATGTTGTCTTTTTTGTAACACCCGTAACAGTTACGATGGTTACAAAGATAAATAAAAACATGAATATACGGGCATCTTTCTCAATTTTAAGCCTTACTACTACGCAAGTCAGGCAGCAAGTGACTGTGCAAGTCAACCCAACAAGTTTAGTAGTAATGAAAAATATATATTTAGGTATATGCATGGCAGCCCGATTTTGACAGGGATAACCTAACCCACTGGGTGAAGAAAGACTATCTCATCCGGTTATGGTAGGAGCTTTTTGATTTTTCTGAATATAAGAGCAAGCCCGATTATTCTCTTTATTTTGCGAATCGGATTTACCGTCCTATATCAGCCTGCATACAACATTGTCGTTGTATGGAATGATGCCGTACAGATTATCAATGTGACTCACTGAATACAGTTGATTTAAAGAAAAAACTCAACATTTGCTTTTCAACAAGGTGAATAGCGAGAAGATTTTAAGGTTTGGAGAATTTGCAGATTCACTTACAGAATAACTCAGTTCCGAAATGTACATTTCGGAACTGACGGTTTCGGAACAAAAGAAAAACAAAATAAAAACTTTAGTATGGATGATAAACTAAAAGCTGATATAAGCAAAATGGCTGATGATGTGGTATTGTCATGTGTCCATTAGTTTATTGCGTTGTGCTCTTATTAGTTTATTATGCTGAATATAATGATCATGTCTGTTAATCAGTTGATTACAATGTTTGTTTGGAAAAAACTTGAAAGAAATTTTCTTTATTATAGATGTTTTTCCTACCTTTACAAAAGAAATCATGCTAATAGCGAGCAGAACGATGAAAAATAATCGTGTGCTAAATCGTGTGGGATTCCAAATTTAAGAAAATATAAAAGGCTGACTATCAATAGAGATACGATTAAGGTTCTCTTTCTGGTGGCAATTATAGTAAAATTCTTGGTTTTGTAAATCTGAAGAAAAGGTTTATCTTTGCGATAGTATTCTCCATGAGCAAACTACTGCAAAAGCACGTAGCAAATTAGTGGGATAGATCATGGGATATGCTTGAAGTAGAAAATATAAAGTTTTAAATATCAGCGTGGTAACTCTGAAAGGAGAATCTCAGGCGGATCACTGAAAACAAAAGAAAAATCAAGTAAATCCCTGATAATCAGACATTATCAGTTTTTTTTTTGCAGGTAGCAAAAAATAGCTGTTTCAAGCATATTGTTGGTGGATAAGGTAGTATTCCCAAAAGTGTGTAAATCCCTTTTTTGATTTAGTTTTGTATTTGCAATAAAACTTTAATCATGATGGTATTTACACACTTTTGAGAGCACTACCTCTCTTTGAGCGAAGGGCTGTTGTTTGGCAGCCATTGTATCTTGTCTGCCAGCTCTTGCGTATGTCCGGATACTCCCTCTCTTTAGATAATAAAAATGAAGTAATTGTTTACATAATGATTCTGGACTATATTGATCTCTGTTCTTTTTTAACAGGAAGTTATGATATTCGGACAACTATAACTACTATGATTATCCCACATTCCAGTTCATCATGTCATTCCAATCCAGTACCGCTTTTATAGCGCATTGGTAATAGCAGAAGCTCCACACGATTAGCCAATATACTAGCACGGAAGTTATCTTGAACAACCGCCTTTTCATTATATCATCCACCCGTTTTCTGATGAAGCGGAAAAGAAATAACAGAATCCCCCATAATACAAATGTCAGCACTTTACATTTAATCGCTATGAATATATTGTTAGCGGCTATATCAAAATCAGGCAATGAGGATGTATAATGAGAAATGAGACGCCATCCTACGAATAGCGAAATCACGGCAAGCAGAACATTTTCAATTCTTTTATATGACGTTGTTATTTTCATGCTTCTGCACAATGGTTAAACGGAAAACTGCATTTCAACTTTATTAACACTGTAATTATTAAATCATCCTGCTTCGTAGCGTTCTATCTTAAACCATACTTCCAGAATACTTTTATTGAATATACATTTATTGAGAAGCAATGCAATGTTGTTGCTTAAAACTTTTTCTATTCCGTATCCGTATCTGATATTCATATAAATGACGTAATCCACAATAATGGAATTATTCACATAAGCAAATATGTATCCGAAAGCCATTACCATAAATGGCAAAACAATCTTGTTGAATGAGTCCGAGTTATATTCATCCGCAAAATCCTGAAATTCTTCAGGATGAATAATTCGAAACAGTCCGTTACAAAACATTCCCCAACCAGTCTCTTTCCAAAAGATAATCAGACTCTCCAAAGCAATATCAGCATATTGTGCGGTATATTAACAACCAATTTTCCAGCTTGCTCTTGGTTAACGATTCCCACTATCAAGGCTTGTTCGGGACTTACACCCTATATTTACTGGCTATACAGAGTAAACATATCCAGTAGCTAACTGTATTTCTTAGTTTAGCTGCTTGTTATCAACTTACCTTATTCCTTTTAGTTCTTCCCTCATTTTTCCTTTCAGATGAAAATAAGCCAGCACACCAAGAGCATTAAACAATGCGGTTTCATCTTCATTGCGCCCTAATGCCTTGTAGAATTTGGCTACATTCCGATAAGCCAGGATTAGAAAGATGAGATAAACGACAGCCAGGATGCCTCCGCTGAACACAAGCGTACAAATGCCTATCAATGAGTTTCGATTATAGGCTTTATACTGCCTTTTGGCTTCCTCTGGTTTGTCAGATAACCGAATTGCTGTAATTCTTCTCTACTCCAGCCTCTTTCTTCCAATAAGCAGATAGCACTGTCACGAAGTTCGTCATCATAACCATAACGCTGGTGATTTTTCACTATGTCTATCAACTTAGCGTTGTCGAATTTCTTTAGAATATCAATATCTTCCATACTTTTGATTTATGTTTATAATGGTTTGGTGGGTGATAGTGTTTAACTGTTGGCTCGACCTCATTATTTACAGTCTGTCAAACAATTCCTTCCATTCAAAAATTGTTATGATCCAATCGTTCTGCTTGTTTCCTAACAGATATAATTTCTCATTGGTAATTTTCGTATGCTTTTCCGGATTTCCACCCGATGGGTTGTTAAGCCTATTTCCCAACAAGTCAAAGGATAGTTTGCGGGAATCGATTGCCCACTCCTTATCCCTTATGAAAATGATACATATATCTTGGTCTTGTATGCTATAGAATACATAACGTTGCCTATACATGCCTATATTGCAAGGCGAAAATGAGAAACACGGGTAATAGAAATCACCTCGTAGGTCGCAGTCTCTTGAAACGGAAGTGGCGAACGGATGGTCGGCACAGCACACAGAGTCAGCCGGAGATTGCTGTTTCACAGCCATCTGCCCGTACAGCGGTAAGGCAACGGGCAGAAGGCATATAATAGCTTACTCACGATGGCTTAAGGTTCAAATTCCACTTTTCCCTCCTGGTTCACCACGAAAGGCACGGTATAATAGTTCGTCCACGTGTGACGTCCCTTAACTTCAGGCTGTTCGTCCTTCTTGACGAAGTTCAGTTCGAAGAAAATGGCGGTGCGACTGTGCTCTTTCTTGTAATCCGACCGCTTCTGCAAAAGGTCGATGTTTCGCTTGTCCACGGGTGGAATGTAGAGGTGATATTTGCCGACTGACTTCAGTTCGTACTTATCGGCATCCTCCTGCGTAAGGAAAAGATCGTGCGCCTCCTGCACGAGTCGCTGCACCTCGGCAGTGGTGAGAACATCGAGATCAAGCGGTGTGGAGTGCTCGTAAGAGTAGATGTTGCGCTTACTCTTCAACGGCCCGTCAGCTACGAACTCACCATCCTTCAGGCTGATGGTGAGGGAATAGTCATTGCTCTCCGGATCAAGGTAGTCTATCTCTACGGTAGTCAAAATGTTGTCCAGTTTACGTTCGTCGCCGTCCTCTGCCCACACGAGGCGATATATTTTATTAGTGCCGGTGTCCACGTGCGTACGGACCAGTTCTTTCACTTTGCTGATACCTTCTTCCGAGGCCATGCCCAGACGGCTTTTACCTGTACAGGCGGTGAGAATGAGGACGGCCAGTGAGGCAGTCCACAAGGTTCTTGCGATGTTTGTTATCATGTTAGTTTGTTTTTTGAATGTTATTAATAAGAAGTATTACCATTTGATTCTTACCCACGGGCTTTTCTCATCCTTCAATAAGTCGTCGGCCATAGACTTCATGCCGGAGTTGCAGGCGCTTTTTCCTCCCCACAAGGCACGTCCGATGACGTAGCTCATGGCAAAGTCGTGCCAAGAAGAGAAATGGTTGTGTGCCATTTCATAAGCACGGTCTATGTAGTACCACGCTTCGGCTTCGGAAATATACTTCATGTCGTAGCAGGCGCGTGTCATGAAATTAAGACGTCCGGCATCCCAACCTGTTACGCCGTAACGTTGCAGATCCTCCCGACAAGTGATAGTGCCGCACTCCAGCAATTCATCGTAACATTCCTTGAGATTGTACAGCTGTTGTACGGCTTTGTCGTAATCTTCCTGACTGGTCATATGCTGTTGGAAAATTTGGTCCTGTGCCTCTTCATCATCCAACAAGAAAGCCTGATAGACATAGGGAAAATAATAAGCAAATCCCTTCTCGCCGAGATACTCCAATGTTTGCTTGGCATCTTGGGTATTGTAAATGCTCCACCAATTGGCAAGGATGGTGGAGAGTTTATCTTTGATGTCTAATGTCAGCGAATTGAGGTATGCCCCCTGCTGTAAAGCGTAAAGTGAACCTATAGAAAGTTTTTTGTACTCGGCTTCCGTCAAACGGGAACGGGGATTGAGACGTATTCCTTGAAAAACACGTATCACCTTGCGTACGACAGGCCATACACGTTGGTAAAGAAAATAGATGATAATAATCGGAGCTACGATCCAAAATATCCAGTTGAAATCTGTCATAAGTAATTCTTTTTTATGATTAATGATTTATCATTGCTATGGTTTGCTTCATTTCCTCCAAATTGAGTCCACGCAGTAGCACATGGTCGTCGCGCTCTTCCACTACATATTTCTGAAGGGACTGCAAAGCTGTGTGATACTCCAGGGAGGCAAGGTTCTTTTTATCGTCATAGCTGAAAAAGGTCAGTACCCACAATGTGATTTCTTTACCCTCCACGGCGTACAGCTTCTCGGGAGTTTGAGGCAGTACGGTGTCTACGGTGTCGGTCAGCGTGAAGTTGACCATCAGCGTACCATCTTCACGTTCGAACACATGCGGATTGGCTTCATAGGCTTCCATCCATTGGTCTTTTTCTCCATCTTCCTCTTCTTCATTCTCAGACGAGTTGTTCATCATCTCAAAAAGCAGTTGCTGGTGAGTAACCCCATCCCCCTTTTGGATGTATGAGAGCGATTCGTCTCCACCAAAGGCCAGTGCCGGAGCAAAGAAAAAGGTTTCGTTCTCCGCCAACGGACCACACTTCTCCACCGCCTGTCCGAAGAGCTCCTTGTCCAAAAGAGATTCTATGACCTCGTCGTCCGTGATAAAGCGCATGAACTCCTTAAAGCTGTAGGTACAGGTTTGGGTGGAACAACGGTGTATGTTCAACAGACAGACGTCATCCTTCGCATCCGGCAACTGCCGATAATAGATGATGTTACCGAAACCGGTCACCAGAATAGGAATTCGGGCAGTATTCTCTCCGCCCAGCCATGTGTAGAGGTTGGGTGTGTAGTCATCAGGATTGATTACTTTTAGCAATCCATTACCGTAGTTACCGAAGCCATACGTTTCCCAGAGCTTCAACCATTCGGCAGGTAGTCTGCCCTTGAAGCGGTTCAGAACAGATACTGTAGGTTTTCTTAATTCTCCGGTTGGAGGAAACTTCTGCAAGAAGTCATTCAAAATTTCCATGATTGTTATATATTAAATGGATTACTAATTACCATTCACTTAGTTTCCAGGGCGATTCTTTTTTGCGCAGTAGGGTTTCTGAGATTTCGTAGGCAAGCATACTGTCTTGACGGTCACCGTGCCACACGCCACGACCTAAAATGTAACTGAAGCCGTACTCCTGCCACGATGTGAAATATTGACGAGCAATGCTCTCCACCAGTTCCATCACTTGCCACATCTCTTCTTCGCTGATGTAGCCGCATTGGTAAGTCCAGCGGGCGACATTGGTAACACGTACCAGGTCCCAACCGATGGAAGTGGCAGGCAACTCGTCCGTAGTGCAGCCCAGACGAGTCATCAGTTGCAGTATGGGGAGCACCTCATCGATCTTCTCTGCCAGTTCTTCGTCCTCTTCGGCACCACGTTGCAGAGCTTCAATACCCTCGGTACGGAGGATATGGAGAATGCGGTCGGCAGTGGTATGATGTCCCTCTTCCAATAACCAGCGGACGGTCTCAAAGGTAGTGTCGTGATCCACAATACCCCACCAGCTCTGCATCTGTTCTCGGGTGGTATTGACGCTGTAAGTGCTGCCCGTGCTGTCTACCTGCTCGGAGTTATAGACGAACAGCGGCGCACCGAAGGCCAACAAATGCAGTTGGCGCGGAGTGAGGAGACCATCGTCAGCGCGCTCTATCTGCCAAAGCTCTTCGTCTTTGACTGCTATGAGAAGATTATCATTATCCTCTGCGTCATCATATAAATTCTCTTTATCCGTATCCTCTCCATCGATCCAATCGTTCTCGATGTTATCGTTCGTCTTCCTAAGTGCTTCCTCCAAGCTTCCATCCATCATGGCTTGCATCATCTGTGAAGCGAATGCCATATTATCTTGCCCCTCTTGTGCGATGTGGTCAGCGTTGATTCCCCCCAAGGTGCCCATGGCTGCTTGTTGTGCCTGAATCTCGCTGAGGTTGGGGACTGCCACTTGCATCTGCGCTCTGATTTGTTCCTGCATAGCTGCTATATCAGGTATTTGAAAACCTGGGATGCTACCTAACATGGATTGCGCTTGCTCCATCGCTGCTTTGATAGCCGCTTCTTGTGCCGCTTTGGTTATCTCCTCTGGACTTTGAGGATTTACTTTTTCTTGTGACATATTTGTTTCTATTAAAAAATGGTTGATAATGATTCCTTTTTTGTGACCGCTCAGCCCTCCGCTCCGGTCACTAACAATGTTTCCACGATTTCATTGTACCCCCTTTCCACTGCATAGTGCAAGGCAGTGTGGCGGAGATTGTTGGCCAGATTTACATCGGCACGGTATTCCACCAACAGGCTGACAAACTCATGGTTTCCTTCGCGTGCTGCCACGATAAGAGGCGTGTCGCCGTTTTCATTCTGCACATCAGTCCGCGCTTTAGCTTCCAATAAGAGTTTGCCAAGAAACTGATTGCCCGACCGAGCGGCAAAGTGCAGGGGCATGGAGCCGTTAAGCATAGCTTTGTTCACATCGGCTCCCTTCTCAACCAGCATGGTGGCAATCATCAGGTCGCCTTTCATACAAGCAATGGCAAGTGGTGTCTCACCATCGTCGTTCAGAGCATCGAGCATCGCAGCTGAAACAGCCAACAGGGTACGCACAATTTCTCCTTGTCCATTGCGGACGGCCTGATGTAATGGTGTGTTGCCACGTGCATCGCCCGCATTGTCAATGGAAAGGTGAAGGACGACCTCCCGCAGCCCGTACGCAGTGGCATAATCTATGGCCCGATGACCTATATTGTCTGCAAGTTCCGTATTAGCCCCTTGATTTATCAAATAGAGAGCTGCATCGGTGTGCTTATTGCTTAGCAGGCAAAGTAAAGGAGTGCGGCCCTCTCGGTCGGTGGCATCTACTTCCGCTCCTTCCCAAAGGAGACGGGCGATTATCTCCTTGTTTCCACACCGTGCCACGGCGTGAAGCGCACTTTCTGAACGATTGTTTACGACTGTTGGAGTGGCCCCATTATCAAGAAGAAGAACGGCAATGTCCCTAAAACCTTTCTGACAAGCATAATGCAACGGCGTGTTACCTTCCGCATCCCGCTTGTTCACATCAATTCCTCCTCTCTTCAAGAATATCTGTACAATACTTTTCTGCCCATTGCGGCAAGCGTTGAGGAATGTCAAGTTGTTGTCCATAATGATATATTCAATTATATAGGTTAGCAAAAGTGTCTGAGCAGGAACTTTACAAACGATTCACTACCTTTGTCGGTAGCCAGGTCAATGGCAGCCAGCCCTTCGTTGTTCGTCCAGGCGATATCCGGCAGGGGGAAGTCTGCAAGAACTTCAGCGACTTGACGCGCCTCCGTATTGTAGCAGGAGGCAGCAATGTAGTGTAGCAGGCTATTACCCCACTTGTCCCTTCTGCGGGCATCGGCACCCGCCTCAAGCAGCCACTCCAGCACCTCCGCCTCGTCCTCCCCACAATACTTCCACCCATAGGGATAGGAACGCGGTAACATGGGCAACGGGGGAATGCGACCATCCCAATAGCCGCCTCCGTAAAGAATCATCAGCGGAGTCTGTCCGCAAAAGTTGGCAACGTCGGTGTTCACTCTCTTCTCCAACAGGAAGCGAACAGCGGTCTTGCCCGGCGCATAGCCTACGTGCCGGCAGGCCAAGGCAAGAGCAGTGTTTCCCTCCCGATCTGCGAAGGCTTCAGGGTTCCAGCCTTGCTGCAACATCAACTCTAAAGTGCAAATATAAGTCTCCTCAGCTCCCCCAATGTCCGTCACCTCCATCCAAACGGCAAAGGCGGTCTGCTCGTCCATCATGCGGAAGTTGGGATCGGCTCCCGCACAGAGAATGCGCTCGGCGGCATCAAAGTTGGACCAGGCTAAGGCACAGGCTAAGGGCGACTTGCCAAGAAAATCGCACATCTCCCTGTGTTCGCACAAGGTCTGAAGCTCCACGCCTTGTTGCAAGAGCGCATCGAGGGCATCCCCGTTCTGGTGGAACAAGGCTTGGAACACATCCATTCCTCCCACCCGTGCGGCGAGCACATCCTCAGGATTATGCCCAGCCAGGAGCGTTCCGATGTGCATAGCACCTTCTTGCATGGCCATGTCGAGCGGCGTTTTCCCGCAGTTATTCTTCTCTTCCGAATCTATCCGTCCGCTTTCGAGTAGTTTCTTTGTTAGATTGAAGACGGCTTCTTCCGCCTGCTTCAGTCGGTCGATTTCCGCCTGGATTTCACTTATCTGTTTTTCCGAATGGTACTCTGCCAATTTATAAGCAAGCCGCTCCTCCGTCCGGCGCAGAGTGTGGGCAATGTTGCCGGCGGTCAGGCAGACGATATGCAAAGCATTCTGTCCATCTGTATCGGTCGAATCGATTCTTGCACCGCTCTCCACAATCTCTTCCGCCATCCGGAAGTGCATTTGGCGGATGGCCTCCAGCAGGGCAGTCGTCCACTTAGCGGAACGGGGAACGTCCGCACCTTTCTCAAGTAATAGTCGGGCAGCGGCGGCTATTTTCTCTTCATCGGTATATGTGTATCGGTACATGCCCAACGTACAGAGCGGTGTATAACCATCTCGGTCTTTGGCATCGACGAAGGCACCATGCTCCAGTAGGATGCGCACCGCGCCTTCATCGCCGAAGTAGCAGGCCAGATGAAGTGGCGTGAAGTTGCCAAACTTTTCATCTCTGTCGTTGACAGCCACCTCACCGAAAGCAGCGTGTATCTGTGACTCCGGTTCTCTGTCCTGATACAAATTATATATATCGTTACAAGTTTTCATAGTTGAATAGACGGAATGAATCAGAGAATAGGGAGCCTCACCTTTAGATTCGGGTATAAATCGCCCAGTTGTTTCAGGAAATCATTCGCCACGACAATGTCGCGTACCGCCTCTTCGAGACTACCCGGTGTTTCCGGTATGTTAGTGAAAATCAAGCACGAGTAGATGATGAGTTCCAAAGGCTTGTCGTCTGTCTGTAGCGACAGTTTGTAAGTTTTCACATTGTTACCACGCGCTTCTGCCTGTGCCTTCTCCTGCCCGGCAAGCGGATATTCAATAAGACGTGATTCCTTTAGGCGTAAGGGCGGGAAGGTCAGGTGGGTGTCTATCTCTCCATCCGTGTCGGTGTCGAACAAGTGTAGAGTGTCACCGCTCAACACCAGGTACTTTGGTGTATGTACCGAACGGAAACGCACGGTGCCCAGCGTGGCCATGCCCTTCAGCTTATTCTTCATGTCGTTTTTAAGTGAATCCGCTAACGTATATTCTATATTGGCATAGTTCACGGCATCAATCCGTGCCTGCTTCATCGCTTCTTTCAAGAAAAGCCCGTCGGAGTCTAAGAATTGTTTCCTATAGGCTTCCACCTTGGCAAATTCTGCTTTGAAGTCTGTTTGGTTCACCACTGCCGCACGCTGCGCATTCTTCTGTTTCACATAGAAAAAGTAGCCCATGTAGAGGGCTATGCATCCGATTACGATAAGGTAAGTCATGTTCTTTTTTTAATTAGAATGGTTATTACTATAAATTAATTGTCTTCCAGACACCCGATTATTGTATCTGTGCGGCAAATATAAATAATAAAAACAAAAAACCGACCACTCTTCCGGTAAAAATCGGAAGGGTGGTCGGTTTTTTTTGTTTTAGGATGCTTTCTACTGATAGGGAAAAGCAACTGTAAGTCGATGTATTTTTAGGGTCCGGACAATTCTGACGAGCTCTTAGTGTACTTTCAGTATAGAGTAAAGGTAGTCATAGGAACGACGCAATTCTCCAGTATCCAGTCCTGTGGAAAAGGACTTCATAAACGACATACCCAGGTAGATGTTATTGAACATGTTGGCGGTCAATTCGATGTCTATGTCTCGACGCAACTCTCCGTGTTCTATGGCAGCGGTTATCGCTATACGCCACCCGTTCAGGAACTTTTCCCAGAAAGCTTGCAACTTGACTTCCGCATCAGGATAGTAGCGCTGTATCTGCGGCATGAAGCCAAAGAAGTTGGAAAAGGCCGTACTGTCGCCCGTGGTCTCTGCTTGCCGTAGTAGCGCCACGTACCAGTCCATTGTCTTCTGTATATTCTCCACAAAATGGTCAAGGAACTCAGCAAACGAAGCGGCAGGCGTAAACTTCACATCAGCATCATGCACGTTGATGAAATAGCGGTCCACCACCGCCACAAACAACTCCTGCTTTGTGGGGTAGTAATATGAAATACCTGCTTTAGATATACCGGTAGCCTGTGTCAGCAGACTGTAGCTTGCCCGTTCGTAATTGTATTGCAGGAACATGACGAATGCGTCTTGCAATAGTTTTTCCCTATTGGTTTTCATAAATATATTACTATTAATAATTTCGTTTACAAAGATACATTATTAAAAAACATTTTTTATCTTCTTTTCTCCATTTTTCATTCTACATCTACAATCCGAGTTATTCATCGAAGGATAATCCCTGTAGTTTCTTCTGGTTATTTGTTGATGAGGCAGGACAGGCTGTCCCACAGGCAGCAGCGGGAGCGATCTGGTGCTCCAAGCGAGCTGTTATTGTAGGAGATCCTTTTCAAATAGAACCTGTCATTACAATACCTGAGCAGGTTGTCAATAATATCAGCCGTTATTTCGGGTTGGATAAAACACAGATACAGACTTCTCTTTCCGTTCAGTCTATGGCCGATCGTGCGAATCCGTATGGTTGGATAACGAATGATACTTGGACTGGCTCTCCCCTACGGGTGCATCGGCGTTGCGTCGACCCGATGTTTTCCATAGCCAATGAGATCGCGTACAATGGCATGATGTATAACTCTACATTGGCAGATAATCCTCATCTGTTTATACAGAATGGATTTGTGCAGGTGGAAGGTAAAGTAAGCGGACGGCATTACGTACCAGAACAAGGTGCCCTAATCAGGCAAATGATCATTGACGAAATACGCCAACTACAGGACTTGCCCGATCTATTCGTGATCTCTCATTTTTCAGAAATACCATCTATTTTGAAAAAAGAACTGCGTCAGCCTATTAAGCAAGCACTAACGGTCTATAAACAGATAGAAGATAACGAGTTGCAGAAGTGGCTGGATGCTCATATCGGGACAGTCCATACATTTCAGGGTAAGCAGGCGGCAGGTATAATCTTATGTCTGGGACTCGATCAGAAGTCAAAAGGCGCTGCTTCTTGGGCGTCATCTAAACCTAATTTACTGAATGTTGCTCTGACACGTGCCAAGCAACGATTTGTAGCCGTAGGAGACGGAACGATTTGGTTAAGACAACCCTATTTTAGCAAATTAAAAGCGTTAAAATGAAAGTTGCGACCGAGCAACATTGTGTACCTTTACCAGCATAAAGTTTGCTACGGTAATATTTAATCAGATTTCAGTAATATACCTGTATATTATGTAATATCTACACAAGATAACTTTACATCAATTAAATCTATACTTTCCCGTGAGAAAAATCACGGAAAAGTTAGAGAAACGATATATTGTTCCACATTTTTTGCATTACAGATAATAGGGCTAACGAGAAACTGCATTTAACAGTTTGCTCGATCTTGTTACTGGCCATACCCATTTGTGATTAATATTCCATCAATACATTACTCATATCTATAAATCGGGGAAAGAAAAATAGCCGGAAAGCAAACAACGCTCACCCAATACCACAATACCATGCTCCAGCCGGAACAACTTGTCGGGTACCTTTTTTCATATCGCCTTCCTTGATAATAAAGATAGTCGATAAAGTTATACCTGTAATTCTGTGCGTTCCGCACTATCTGGTTACGCTCAAAATAGTTATTAGTTTTATTCATGCTTCTAAATTATCAATAGTATTAAGAAAGAAACAGTGTCAGATGTTATCTCTCGTCGTTACCACTGACTTGTTTATAGATCTCAATTCGATGAATAGACAGACAATCCCGATAGGCGGATAGATAATGCCACATAAGACTGCAAGCATATTCATCCCCCGTTCATCTCCTGTGAAACCGTCCAAACCGATAATCTTCAACAAACGGTCTGTTATTTGCCAATCTAATAGATTTTGGTCTAAACAGATAAAAGCAAGCCACAAAAGCACAGAGCAACATTCCATACCAAACAATAACATGATAACTTTGGGCTGAAGGAAATACAGTTTACAGACCTTGCAGATCATTAGTATATCTATAACTGCCAGCACACCTAAAAAGCTATATTCCATAACACCATATATTCCGAACAGCCGACCGAAACCTAAGCCAGCAAAAAAGAATGTTACCACTATCAGCAAAAGGCTGAAAGCTGTCAATGATAGGATGGATTGGACTGTTTTATTCATTGCACTATTGTTAGTAATGGGTCGCAGCTTACCGCTGTTTAGATGGCACAGGTGCTTGTTATCAACTTATTTATTTGTTTTTGATTGTAAAACATGATGTAAACCACAACAGTATTCTATCTTCGTGTGACTCAGATAAAAATTATTTTTATCCAAATACACATCCAATTTCCAAAAATCCAAATCTGTTTTTTGGATTATGTCTGCATAATTTCTGATAAAAAGAGCCACCTCATCATCTTCTGTCCAATTCCAAATGTACGGTAATCTATATCGGACAACATGACTTTCTATATATAATTTATCCAAATCGCCACTTACCGTACATACCACCTTCCCCAAGTATTTCCTTTCTTGTGGGGTATGGAAATTCTTATATTTCTTACTTTGTTGATAATGTATTCAATAGCTGTCACCCTTTATCTCGTCGAGAGACTCAGAATCGAAAGACAATTTGCCTTCCACCATCTTTACAGTGCTCTGCACCGGATACCCTTTCATCTCCTCTCGGGCTTCAACGTGCTCTCTGCCATTGCACGAATTTCAGGAAAATGCCCATACGCTTTTCTCTCCTATTGTACAGCCATGCCTTGTCCGGTGGCAGACACGGGCTGATGGTCGGTGGTGTACAGGGGCTGGCAGTTCACTCATTATTGTCATACCTTTGTCTTGTTTCTTCTTCGGACAAGAACTCTTGCGGATGATGTTTGATGTATGTACCTATCAGTTCGTAAAGTTGGTTGTCGCTATTCATCAATGTATAATACTCCTTGTCGAACGCATCGAAAAGTTTCTCTTTGTAACCAATGCAGAAGCTTTTCTTCGTTCCGTCCTCCCATGCCGCATGCAGCCTGTTGCGGTTGGCAACGAAATACTCGTTAGCACGTTTCACCACGTCTGCCGTCCGGTCGTCTCCAAGCAGGATGAAGGTGTTCAGGGCACATTCGCAACGGTCGCCTCCAATGACTTTTTTCTTTTTATCAAGTGCGAGACTCCTGCCGCTGAAAGTAAATATCCTGCAACTATTCCCAGATGAATCCAATATCGATGGAAATTGTATTTGTCTGCGAGGCTAATCTTATCGTTTGAGTTCAGATGGATGATTAATCTGTATTCATCGCAAAACCAGTAATATTCAAGGCTCATCAGCCCTGCCAGTGCCAATACGCCGAGGGCTACAAAGCGTGACAGGTTATGATGCAACCACAAATCACCGGGTACGAACAGTATCATGGCGCATCCCCAATAGAACGGAGCCAGCGAAGAAGCCGAGAACCTTTCTCCATGAGACGGAGCTACAAACGCACAACCGATGTAAAGGACTGTGGCAAACAGGGAATAAAATAATATCATCTTTACTATTTTCATGCTTCGCACTATTTTGTTGCTAATGGCTAAGTGGGGAACAGCAGCTCTCCGGTATCTATCGCATGCTGTATGGCGGCACGCCAGTAAGCATAATCGCTGGCGACAAGGTTACGGAGTTTCTCTTTTGCATCAGGGTCATATTGGAGCACCTGGAATAGGAAATGAAAATATTGGGCATGATATGAAAACTTTTCTTGTGGCACCTTATCGCCATCTACACCTATCAGATTGCCCAGTATATCCATTGTCCGTTGTACGCCTCTTACGTACTCATCTATAAATTCGGCAAACGTACCGTTCGTCTCGGTGAATTTGTTTCGCGGGTTTTGTGTGCTGAACCAGAACTTATCCACTACGGCAATGAATAGTTCTTGTTTGTTCTTATAGTATTTGAATATTCCGGCTTTCGACATCCCAAGCATCTTCCCCAGTTCCGCAAAACTGACTTTCTCATAGTTTACGGACATAAACAACTTGAACGCAGCGATCAGCAACTCATCACGGGTAATTTTCATTGTATGGCAGCCTTTTATATTTTCCAATCCCGAAAATAATATTTTATTCGCATACAAGCCACATTACAAGTAATAGATTAACAAAAATAAATCGGCGAATCCCCTTAGTAAATCAGAATGAAGTTGTATCTTGAGCCCAAGATAAACGGAGACAGACATTCCCCAAAGGGGTACAACGGAAACATGACTTCTTTGCAACTTGGTTGCAAAGAAATTCCTCTATCTTTGCCATCAAACCCAGAAAACAATATATGAAACGTATCCTTTCCATATATCCACTCGTAATAGCGACTCTATTTATAATAGTATTCTCCGCTATTCCACACCACCATCACAAGGAGGTGTTGTGCATGGTTATGGAATTGTGCGAACAAGATAACACATACAATGATGATCATACCGACCATGGTACTGACCAAGACATACATCACCAAAACATCTGCGTACCCAACGTGGATTATATTTCTTCTTCCGGTATGACAAAGAGCAGTCTCGACAGTGGAAATGGAATGCTGCTACATCTGCCAATTTTGTTTCTGCTGGCTGATATTCTGACTCTTAACCTCAATACATCAGAACTCGAAACCATATACGACGAGTACGTCGTATCCTATACGTCCGTAGTGCTTGGCGAAAGTTGCGGACTTCGTGCACCTCCCTGTTACTTGTCTTAAAGCATCTCATTGTGTGGCATAAACTACAATGTATGCATTCTTTCCGATAGCTGTTACCAGAGTAGCATCTTCCGTGTTGCTATCCGCCCGGCTATGCGTATTCTTTTCGTAAGAGCATAAGGATGTTTCTCCCCGGTATGATATTGCCGGTTATACGATTGCGCCACACGGTCTTTCCCTTTCAGTCAAATTTCTAAAAATTACAAAAATGAAAAAATATATATTCATAATATTGGCTGCGGCCATTTCCCTGACATCTTGCGATAAAAAACAAAGTGATAAAAAAACGGTAGAAACCCATCAAAAAGGCGATGGTCACAACCATGAAGAAGATGATGGGCATAATCACAAAGAAGAAAAAAACTCCGGTGAAGAGCACTCGGACGAAATAGTTTTCACCCGGCAACAGGCCGACGCTATCGGGCTGGAAGTATATAATGTAGAACCCGGCATATTCAGCCAAGTCATAAAGACCAGCGGACAGATACAATCTGCCCAAGGAGATGAAGCGACCATTGTAGCTACCACTAACGGTATCGTATCCTTCCCGGCTCGGTCCATTATCGAGGGAGCACCGGTTGGTACAGGAACTACGATTGTGACTATTTCAGCCAGAAATCTTTATGAAGGTGATCCGGTAGCAAAAGCAAAGATCACCTATGAAACAGCCCTAAAAGAGTTCAAACGTGCCGAAGGCCTGGTAAAGGACAAAATCATCTCGGAAAAGGAGTTTGAACAATCACGCCTGAAATACGAGAATGCAAGAACAGCCTATGAAGCACAGGCAACCAACGTTACGGCATCCGGGGTTAAAGTAACCACCCCAATCAGCGGATATATCAAGAACAGATTGGTCAACCAAGGTGAATTTGTATCTGTCGGACAACCGATTGCCACGGTTTCCAAGAACAGGAGACTACAATTGAGAGCCGATGTCTCGGAGAATTATTTCAATGAACTTGGAAAAATCAGAAATGCCAATTTTGTAGTGTCTTACAATAACAAGGCATACCGGTTGGCAGATCTTAACGGACGCCTGCTGTCCTTTGGTAAAGCTGCCGATGAAACTTCTTTCTATATTCCTGTAACTTTCGAGTTCGACAATATCGGCGATTTCATCCCTGGTTCTTACGTGGAGGTTTACCTGCTGGCCACTCCTCAAAACAATGTCATTTCAATTCCCGTCTCGGCACTTACCGAAGAGCAAGGTATCTATTTCGTCTATCTCCAAATAGGCGAAGAAGAATTCCTCAAACGTGAAATAGCCATTGGAGAGAGCGACGGGAAAAACGTAAGAGTGCTTTCCGGACTTAGTACCGGTGATAAGGTAGTTATCAAAGGCGCTTATCAGGTAAAACTGGCTTCAAACTCTTCTGTACTGCCCGAAGGACATAGTCATTAACTCAAAAGGAAGAAATCATGCTGAACAAGATAATTAAATTTTCGTTGAACAACCGCATCGTTGTTCTGATAGGAGCTCTATTGCTAATCATTGCGGGAACCTATACAGCTGCCAATATGGAAGTGGATGTTTTCCCCGATCTCAACGCTCCTACCGTTGTAGTAATGACGGAGGCCAAAGGTATGGCTCCCGAAGAAGTGGAACGTTTAGTGACCTTCCCGGTAGAAACCGCTGTAAACGGTGCCACTGACGTACGCCGTGTACGCTCCTCCTCTACTACCGGATTCTCTATCGTATGGGTTGAATTCAACTGGGGGACCGATATCTATAGGGCACGACAGATCGTTTCCGAGAAGCTGGCCGTAGTGGGAGACGCATTACCCTCCAATGTTGGAAAACCTACTTTAGGCCCGCAATCCTCTATCCTGGGAGAATTAGTGATTATCGGACTGACTTCCGATAGCGTGTCACTTCAAAGCCTGAGAACCATGGCCGATTGGACCATACGTCCTCGCCTGTTGTCTACCGGCGGCGTAGCTCAGGTTACGGTTTTGGGAGGTGATATCAAGGAGTATCAGATATTGCTTGATCCGGGTAAGATGAAACGCTACGGAATCGGATTGAATGAAGTCATTGACGTTGTAAAAGATATGAACCGGAATGCTTCAGGAGGTGTATTATATGAGTTTGGAAATGAGTTCATCGTCCGTGGTATGTTGTCAACCAATAAAGTGGAAGCATTGCGAAAAGCTGTGATAAAAAATATCAACAAAACACCTATCGTTCTGGAGAATATTGCGGAAGTAAAAATCGGGGCTAAAGCCCCCAAAATGGGGTTAGCTTCCGACCGGGGTAAATCCGCTGTGTTAATGACAGTAACCAAGCAGCCCAATACAAGCACCCTTGAATTGACTGACAAGTTGGACCAATCATTGGCCGACTTACAAAAAGTTATGCCAGAAGACGTAAAAGTAACCACTGACATTTTCCGTCAGGCCCGCTTTATCAACAACTCGATTGACAATGTACAGAAGTCTCTATATGAAGGCGGTATTTTTGTGGTTATCGTACTGCTTCTCTTCCTGATGAACGTACGCACCACCATTATTTCACTGATAACCATACCACTTGCCGTTATTGTTGCCATTCTTACCCTGAAAGTACTGGGACTTACCATCAACACGATGAGTCTGGGAGGTATCGCCATTGCTATCGGTTCATTGGTGGACGATGCGATTGTAGACGTGGAAAACGTATTCAAGCGTCTGAAAGAGAACAGGCAAAAACCTAAAGAGGAACAAAAGAGTGTCATAACGGTTGTATTTGAAGCCTCCAAAGAGGTACGTATGCCTATCTTAAACTCCACACTGATAATCGTTGCCAGTTTTGTTCCTCTTTTCTTCCTTTCCGGTATGGAAGGTAGGATGTTGGCGCCGCTGGGTATTACCTTTGTCATTTCCCTTTTTGCCTCCACTGTTGTTGCCCTGACCCTTACCCCTGTTCTGTGCAGTTATCTGCTGAACAAGCAAAAGGGAAATGGTGAAGAACGTGATCCTTATCTGGTCCGCAAACTGAAATCCGGATACAAGGTAGCTTTGCAATGGACCCTATGCCACAAGAAAGTGGTTCTGGGAGGAATCGGTGCTATGTTGATCGCAGCATTGATTATGATGGCTTCGTTCGGGCGTAGTTTTCTCCCCCCGTTTAATGAAGGTTCGTTTACGATAAGCATCAGTACCCTGCCGGGAATCTCACTGGAGGAGTCCGATAAAATCGGGCGGATGGCTGAAGAAATTCTATTGTCAGTGCCAGAGGTGCAAACTGTGGGGCGCAAAACCGGACGTGCGGAACTGGACGAACACGCATTAGGAGTGAATACTTCTGAAATTGAAGCACCGTTCGTGCTTGACAAGCGTTCAAAGGATGAAGTATTGGCAGAAATCCGTGAAAAGATAAAAGTTATACCGGGAGTGAATATCGAAATCGGCGCGCCTATCACCCACCGTATCAACGCTATGTTGTCGGGGTCGAGAGCCAATATTGCCATTAAACTGTTTGGTACAGACCTAAACAGGATGTATGAAATCGGAAACCAGATTAAGAACTCCATCCAGAATATCGAAGGTGTAGCAGACCTGAACGTAGAACAACAAGTGGAACGCCCTCAGTTGAAAATAGAACCCAAACGGGAAATGCTGGCAAAATACGGCGTCACACTTCCGCAATTTGCAGATATTGTAAATGTAATGCTTGGAGGCGAGGCGGTATCACAGGTATATGAGGAAAATAAATCTTTCGATCTGACTCTAAAGGTAAATGATAGTAGCCGTGAAAATGCGGAAAGGATACGTAAACTGATTGTGGATGCCAACGGTCGTAAAGTATCTTTGGAAAATATTGCCAATGTAGTTTCATCAATGGGTCCCAATACAATCAGCCGTGAAAATGTTGCACGTAAATTGGTAATCTCAGCCAACGTTGCTGACCGGGATTTACGTGGTGTAGTAAATGATATTCAGAAAAAAGTCGATAGTGAAATCCAGTTACCGGAAGGATATCACCTTGAATATGGCGGACAATTTGAAAGTGAGCAGGCTGCTTCACGCATCATCACTATTACCTCCGTATTTTCTATACTGGTCATCTTCCTGCTCCTATTCAAGGAATTCAAAAGTACGACCCAGTCACTGGTAATTCTACTGAATCTGCCACTGGCCCTGATCGGAGGCGTTTTCAGCATCTATTTCACATCGGGTATATTAAGTATACCGGCAATCATAGGCTTTATCTCCCTGTTCGGTATCGCTACACGCAATGGTATGCTGCTCATAGATAAGTACAACAGCCTGCGTGCTTCCGGTATGTCTGTGAATGATAGTATCCTGTACGGTTCTCTGGACCGCCTGAATCCGATTCTGATGACGGCTTTGTCCTCCGGACTGGCATTGATTCCATTGGCATTGGGTGGCGAATTACCCGGTAATGAAATACAGAGCCCGATGGCTAAAGTGATATTGGGAGGACTTTTGAGTTCAACCATCCTGAACGGATTCATTATCCCCATCATGTACCTGTTTATTAATCGCAAACAGGAAAAACAAGTTGAAATAATTGAAATAACAGAAGACTAAAATGAAAACAATTATAATAATAGTGGCGTTGCTGGCAAGTATGTCGCTTGCCGCCCAAGAAAATATAAGCAGCATACTCTTTTCTATTGAGGAGAACAATACGAAGCTTAAAGCATTGAAGGAAGAAATGAAGGCTCAAAAATTAGGGAATAAGACAGGTATATATCTGTCTGACCCTGATGTCGCATTTGGTTATCTTTGGGGGACCCCCTCCAATATAGGTACAAGGAAAGATTTCAGTGTCACACAGACTTTCGACATCCCGACGATTACCGGAATGAAAAGTCGGTTGGCCAATAACAAAAACCAACTGGTAGAACTACAGTATGCCTCCGAAAGGATCAATCTCCTGTTGGAGGCCAAACAGTACGCTATTGACCTGATTTACTACAATGGGCTGAAGAAAGAGCTGGAAATCCGCTTGCGTCATGCACAAACCATAGCAGATGCATACAAGCAGAGGTTGGACCGTGGAGATGCCAGCATATTGGAATACAATAAAGTACAATTGAACCTATCTACTGTACAAGGAGAAATGTCACGGGTAGAGGTGGAAAGAAATACCCTTCTGTCCGAACTCAAACGTCTGAATGGTGGTATAGAGATCCTTTTAGAAGAAAATAATTACAGCCCGGCTTCCCTGCCCGCTGATTTTGAAGAGTGGTATTTATCCGCCGAGCAAAAAAATCCATTGCTGCAGTACGTAAAACAACAGATTGAAGTAAGCAGAAAAGAAGTAAAATTGAATAAAGCTATGAGATTTCCGAAATTCTCCGCGGGGTATTCATTGGAGAAAACCCTTGGACAAAAGTACCAAGGCGCCAACATTGGCATTTCCATTCCTCTATGGGAAAACAAGAATCGTGTGAAACAGGCGAAAGCCGGTGTCATCGCAGCCCAGACCAGAGAGCAGGAAAGCAAACAACAGTTTTACAACAGGCTGCAAAACCTATATATGCGTGCCAACGGACTGCAACAAACGGCCGCCGGGTACAGAAAATCACTACAATCGCTTAATAACACCGATCTCCTGATGAAAGCGCTGGATGTTGGTGAAATAAACCTGTTGAATTATATAGTTGAAATAGGGTTGTATTATGATACCGTAAACCAGACATTGGCTGCCGAACGTGATTTTGAGAAAGCGTTGGCTGATTTGTCGGCAGTCGAACTATAAACATTGAGATATGAAACCTGCAAGAAAAAAATTCTGTAAGAGTCAAAACACTTTCCCGCCCAGACAGATGTTTATCATTTTTGCATGTTTGGGAGTCATAGCCGGCGCATGTTACTGGTTTTTCGTTTCACAGTGTGGTGAACAGGATTGTTTTTACAATTACTATCCGTTGCCGGAAATGTTCATAGGAGGACTACTGGGGGCATTTCTATTTTTCATCTTGTGGTACGATAGATTCTGACCATACCCGTAGAACATATTATCCCATATGTTAATACTATAAATAGTAACATACAATTTAAATAAAGAACTTTCCGGTATTCATAACCCGGAAAGTTCTTTATTTAAAAACTCTCACTCCCTATACGTCCCAAGAAAAAGAATCAGACATTCAGTACATAATAACAATGACCGATCAGCAATTCATTTACTTTTTCGCTGTAACGGGACAAATGAAATGAAAAATGCCGATTTATTCAAATACATCAATTACAAATCATCTTCCAATGCTGTACTTTTTGCATAAGCAGTACTCTTAGCC
>MJGMD1__coassemble_1922_pt1 | contig 36490 bp, 26 predicted proteins | sample MJGMD1__metabat2_low_PE_010 | metagenome-assembled genome bin MJGMD1 | reverse complement strand
CGCTTGGCCGTTTCTACATTTAACCGTTTTAAACAAAAAGAAAAAGTTAGTTAAGGCTTAGATGAAAATATCTCAAGTCTTTTCTACTGACTATAAGTTTGCTACCACAAGGACAGCAAACAAATATATGGAATACCTATCACCTAAAGTATACGCTCTTCTGTTTTTTTGTTTTTTTTCACAGAACACCAGAGCTTTTGTATTATCTTTGCATTGATTTACCCCAACAACACTCATGGCAGATTTTAACATAAATATATTAGGATGCGGCTCTGCATTACCCACAACCCGGCACTTGGCGACTTCACAAGTTATAGATTTACGAGACAAACTATATATGATTGATTGTGGGGAAGGTACACAAGTCCAAATGCGCAAAATGCGTATTCGCTTCAGCCGCTTGAACCATATATTCATTTCCCATCTCCATGGAGACCACTGTTTCGGCTTACCCGGGCTTATCTCCACTTTAGGCATGTTGGGACGAACTGGAGAATTAGTTATACACGGGCCGAAAGACGTGGAAACCTACTTGCGTCCAGTAATGGATTTATTTTGTCGCGGACTGGAATTCGATGTTCGCTTCAATTCCATAGACCCTTACAAACATGCTCTGGTGATGGAAGACCGGTCACTTTCCGTCTATTCCATACCATTGAAACACCGTATCCCTACCTGTGGATATTTATTTGCAGAAAAGCCCAAAGAAGCACATATCATCAGGGAAATGACAGACTTCTACCAGGTGCCTGTCCGTTGTATGAAAGATATCAAACAAGGACAAGACTTTGTCACTCCGGAGGGAAAAATAATCCCCAATGCCCGGCTCACACGTCCTGCCGCTCCCCCAAAACGCTATGCTTACTGTTCCGATACGGCTTACAGTTCTTCCATAATACCTATTATAGAAGGTGTTGACTTACTTTACCATGAAGCAACCTTTGCCGAATGTGATGCTGCACGTGCAAAAGAAACATTCCATTCCACAGCACGGCAAGCCGCACAAATAGCCAAGCAAGCGCAAGTCAAACAGTTTATGATCGGACACTACTCCGCCCGTTATGAAGAATTAACAGAACTAAAACAAGAAGCAGAAGCTATTTTCCCTGGGACCATCCTTGCCAATGAAGGATTAGTACATTCTTTATAAGAAAAACCACACATTTGTCCGATAAACCTGATATTTTCCTTTTTAAAAGGCAGCAAGGACCTTCACAGGCGCTTGCTACCAGACACAAATCATGTTGAAAATCTCAATCTTCCGTAATCACAGAAAACTCAGCAATTCCAACACGTTTTACGTTGTCTACTATTCGTGTTGCCTTAAAAACTATTTTTTGGCCTCTGACAGGCGCAAAACGTATTTCCTGTTCGATCGGGTTATATTTGATATTCGAGAACTCACCGGATACAACAACTTTCCCATCTATCAATAATTGATAGTTCGAGATATGTCCCTGTGAATCGCGTCCCTGATTAGGCGTATAAACAAAACCGCTTATCGTATGAGGAGCAGGAAACTCTACAATTATTTCGTTCTTACCTTCGGGCAGGTAATAGGTAGAATAGCCATTCCCGTCAAACATGAGATTTGTCTGTTCGTCAACCGGACTGATCACCTTGTAATCAGCTGCCGGCAAGTCAAAATTACGAATTGCCACAGGACCGGTTTTACCGGACTGCGCATCATAGGTAATCGCTTTGACAGTCCCTTTCCTGTCCAGCATAAATGGAGCTTCATATTTAGCAGACTGCACCGTCGGCTCTGTTCCATCTGTCGTATAATAAATGTCGGCTCCTTCGCTTTCCACACCTATACGGACTTCATTCTTCGCATTCCGCACGATACACGGCTGTTCCAACAGCGGGAGAGCCAGGAAAGCCTCTACATTATTAATACACAACGGACCTCTTGCCTCTGTGAAATTAATACGCAAGGCATCTGCCGAAGTCGTTTTGAAACGGACGATACGTTTGTAGCCCACTGTCGAAAGCGTATCAGCTATTTCCACCGGCAGCCATTTGCCATCCTTTTCCACTTCAAGCATAAAAGCGCATACACGCTGTCCAAGAGGTATATACTCTTGAATCATCACCCGGTTCAGCGAAGTTCCTGCCGGTAATGGGAAAGTTAACGAACCGGACGTCACTCCATCGGAAGTAGCCCAATAAGAATCCCAACTGTCGTCCGTCACATTCGATGCCTTATAAGCGCTCCCACGGGTTTCGCTTGCCTTTGGCTTGACGCCGGCCAACAGATTATCTTTCAACTCCGTCTGGATCGTATGATACCAGTCGACGGCACGTGCCGAATCGACCGGATGAATCTGTCCGCTCAATGCTATCGGGAAATTAAGCAGGAAGTTGGCATTATGCCCCACGCTGCGATAATACAAATCGACCAGATTCGGAACTGTACGGACCTGATGATCTTCGCGATGATGGTAAAACCATCCCGGACGGATAGACACATCGCATTCTCCCGGCAGCCACTGGCTCCCGTCTTTCATGCCCCATTGATTCTGAGTATAATGGGTTTCCTTATCCAAAGAATAAGACGACCAATTTGTTTCCCCCGCCCAACCTGACTCGTTACCGATCCAGCGGATATCAGGGACCGTCCCTCCGAAAATCATCGCTTCCGGATGTTTCGCTTTGATCATTTCGCGGGCTGTCTCATAACCGTAATAGGTTTTCGGATCGATCGAACGTGTTTCATTCGTTCCACCGTACCAGCCATTTCCTCCGTTCGCTCCATCAAACCAGAACTCGAATAGCGGACCGTAATTGGAAATTAGTTCGTCGATCTGTTCATGATAGGTCTTCTGGTAACCTTCCCGTCCATATTCGGCATTATGGCGATCCCAAGGAGAGAGGTAAAGCCCGAACTTCAGGCCGTGCTTTTTGCAGGCATCGGACAGTTCCCGCACCATGTCACCCTTTCCGTTTTTATAAGGGGAATTAGAGATGTTATAATCGACCGTTTGGGTTGGCCAAAGGCAGAAACCATCATGGTGCTTGGCTGTCAGGATCACCCCTTTCAGCCCGGCGGCCTTGATGATCCGCACCCATTGTTCGCAATCGAGGTCTGTCGGATTGAATGTTTCCGCAGGCGTATTCCCATAGCCCCATTCCAAATCATTAAACGTATTCAACCCGAAATGCACGAATGCATAATTTTCCATTTTCTGCCATTCGATCTGTTCCGACGTCGGAACCGGCAAAACAGGAGCAGGCGGCTCCACTTCCTTACAGGAAAGGGACAACCCGGCAAACATACCGGCAATTAAAAGATTCTTTGTGTTCATGTTATATTTTATAAATGAGACTTTCCGGTTCTTCCCTTCTTTTATCCGGGAAACCAACTTATAGGTATTCGTTTTCAACAGTTATATTGTAGAATATAGAGACACAAAGAGGGAAGGCTAACCTTCCCTCTTGTATAAAATATTTATTCCCAACCCGGATTTTGTTTCAAAAGAGTACCCGTGAATGTAACCTGACTTGTTGGAATCGGATAATACAGACGCTTGTCGTTTGTTGCCCATTTACGACCAGCTTCATTCAAACTTTTGCCTGAATACATGCGAATATAAGTTTTACCATTATATTCGATTAAGTCGCGCGCAGTTGCCCCTTCAAATACTTCAGGCTGGTATAAAGCTTTTACTTTATCCGTAACACGCATACCAAGATATGTTTTAGGATTTTCAAACAGTTTCATCGCATTCCAACGCATAATATCATCATAACGGAAACCTTCCAAAGCTAATTCAACACGGCGTTCACGACGGATTTCATATAACAATGGAGTTATGGAATACCCATAATCAACCGGGTTCAGATCCGCTACTGGAGATACCGTTAAATGTTTCATGCCAACACGGTCGCGTAACTTATTGATTGTCTCGTCCAAAACAGCCTGCGAACATTCACCCAATTCACATTTTGCTTCAGCATAAATCAGCAGGATTTCTGCATAACGGAAAACAAACCAGTCATAAGTAGATGTATTCACTGCTGTTTGTTGGCTCTGATCTGCTGATATCAGTTTAATAGGCGAGTACCCTGTAGCAGTCCCGGTCAAACCCGGTGCTGAATGGACGTCTGCTCCAGGTTCTTCAGACGCGCTGAATTCCTTTTTATCATGAATACCGGAATTTACCACACGCATACCATTGCTTTTCACAGTATAAGGACGGAATTTACTGTCTATTATCTGGTACATACGGGGATCGCGGTTTGCCATCTCATCGTCCAGTGTTTCATCCCCCTTATACTCACTACTGTTTGCAATAGGCAGACCATCCTTGCAAAGGAATGACTCTGCAAAATCTTTGGAAAGGCCGGCACCTCCACCACGGGCAAGGTTGTAGGTCGATACATCAGCTTTGAAAATCCGGGCTAAAATACATTCTTTATTCGTTGTCAAATCCTCCTGTGTAAACTGGTTCGCATAATACAAAGGATAATTGGCAAATGCAGACTGGTTTGCCCCGGCATCCGATCCCTGTACAATATCGTAAAGGCCACTGTCCATCACTTCTTTAGCAAGAGTTGCCGCTTTTTGCAATAATTCCTGAGACGTAGGTGATGTCGAAACATTATGATATTTCTTATAGGTACCATAATGTAAGCAAACACGAGCTAAGAATGTACGGGCAGCATCCTTATGCAAAGCGCCTACTTCTGCCGCACTTTTTTCCGGTAACCATTCAATCGCAAATTCCAAATCTTCAATAATTTTCCCCAATACAAAGTCACGACTGTCACGTGCTTTATACAATTCATCAGTATCGGCAGTTGTCAAATCCTTGTCATACCAGGGAACATCTCCGAATGTCTTAATTTTATCGAAATAAGCGAAAGCCCGGAAAAAGCGAATTACGGCAACAACCGGATTAACTTGAGCTTCCGTCGCATTTACCTGTTGGTAACGGGTCATAAAGTAGTTTAGATTACGAATATTATCCCAATACCATTTTGAATCAAAATCTGCGTTAGAAGGTATGACCCATTCATTAAACAGCCATTGGTCGGGAGAGGCGACCAGACGATCGTCACTTCTTTCATCAAGAGCATTCAAATCATCCAGATTTTCAGATCCATCCGACCTTAATCCTTTTCCGGTCAGATTCATATAAAAGCCTTTAGCATAATTTTCCAAATCGCTGACTGTATTCCAGTAGCTGTTATCGGTAATGCTGTCTTTAGGATTGAGATCCGTCACGTCACAAGCCGTAAATCCTCCCAACAATCCAAGACTTAATCCTAATAAGATATATTTAGTTTTCATTGTCTTCTTTCGTTTTTTTACAGTGTTAAATTTAATCCGATTGCAACTTTTCGATTAATCGGGTATGTCAAGCCGCCCAATGTCTCGGGATCGAATGCAGCATTCAGAGGAGTGATAGTCAACAAATTTTCTCCTGTCACATACAATCTCAAACGAGAAATGCCCCACTTTGCCGTTAGATTCTTCGGAATTGTGTAACCTAGCGTCAAATTCTTCAAACGCCCATAAGCTGCACTTTGTAAATAGCGGTCACTCGTTACCCTGTTACCGCCATTTAGCCACCCCGGTCTTGGGAAATAAGCGCTTGTATTTGCCTCCGTCCAATAATCAAGAGCCGGAGTATATGGGACATCCCACTGGCTGGTGAAACCCCAGAACTGAGCACCACTCAACATATAATCACGCTTTCCTGTTCCTTGCCAGAACATTTCAAAATCAAAGTTCTTATAATCGAATCCGACAGTAATACCGAATTGATAACGAGGTGTTTTATTACCTATAATACGCTTATCACCCGGGTTATAGATTGTTTCTTCACCTTTTGTTATTTTCCCATTACCATCCAAATCTTCGTATTTTACATCACCGGCACCCCATTTACCTGAATAAAGTTCACTTTGGTCTGCAGCAGCAGCTTCAGCATCCGATTGGAAAAGGCCATTTGAACGATACCCCCAGATTTCACCGATTTTCTGTCCTACGTAATATTTTCCATCGTTATCACTTTGTGAATAGAAACCATCGTCATTTCCGGCATATTTGGTAATCGTTGCCTGATAGTCGGACAAAACACCTTTTACCCAATAAGAAAATCCATTTTCTAACCGGTCATTCCATCCTAAAGAGAGTTCCCAACCTAAGGTCTTCATATCAGCAGAATTACTTCTAGGCACACCGGCACCCAATGTTGCCGGTAAAGTAGCTCCGGGTACCAACATATCCTTTGTGTTCCGACGATACCAGTCAAATGTTCCGGTCAATCGATTATTCAAAAATGAAGCATCAAAACCGAAGTCCATTTGAGTGACGGTTTCCCAGGTAAAATCAGGAGCAACAAGTCCCGGAGCTCTTACGATAACCGGTTTGGAACCGTTGATCAAATAATTATAAGATGAATTTGTCCCATACGTTGCCAAATAAGGGAAATTACCTAAATCATTCATTACCTGATTACCCAATGAGCCATAAGAACCACGAACTTTCATATCATTCCACCAACCTTTTAACGGTTGCCAGAAGTTTTCTTCTGAAATACGCCATGCCGCAGAAACAGACGGGAAGAAAGCGTAACGATGGTCTTTCACAAACTTGGATGAACCGTCATAACGGCCATTAACTTCGAGTAGATAACGTTGTTTGTAATTGTAATTGAAACGGAAGAAGAAACCGTTAATAGCCCAATATGTATCTTCAGAAGACATGCTCTGTTCACCTGTAGCCAAATCCAAGTCAGGAATATCTTCGACAATCAGATTGGTACGTTTCGCATTATACTGTTTGTTAGACTTCTTCTCCTGGTTATACCCGGCCATAATTTTAAAATTATGCGTATTTTCTAAAAATGATTTGGAATATTCGGCAAAAGCATTGAATGCATAGTAGTAATCTTCATTTGTAGTATAATTTGCATAACTCGGCTTTGTCCAACCATAAAGAGCTTCCGTTCCGGCAACAGCCGTATAATCTGTAAATGTCCGTTGAACCTCTGAAGAATTCTTACTATAAATATTATATGTATAATCCGCATTAATAACCAGCCCTTCTAAAGGCGTGATTTTTACGGCTCCCGTCAACCATAAATCGTTAACTTTATATTTAGTATATCCGCCTAAATCTCCTACCGCAGCGGGATTTGTATTTCCATTCTGGCCTGAATAGTTATTAATACCCTCCTCTTCATAAACATAATCACCTGAAGTTTGGATACCTAACTCAGGATCATTGATAGCTGCTGCACCAGGCCTGTAAACGAGCCTTCCTGTATGGCCAAAACGCACAGGCATCAACGGGCTTAAATCATTTTTCAACATACCTCCATAGGCATCGATTCCTGCTGTAGAGTTAGTAATAGGGTGATCCTCTGTGGAGTAGTTATCAGTGATTTTAGCACTGACCTGTAACCATTTTGTCAGTTGTGAGGAAAGATTCAAGGTCGCATTAAACTTCTTGTAATTATCATCGGCAGTCTTCAAAATACCATTCTGGTCTGCAAATCCGACTGAACCGTAATAAGTGGTTTTTGAATCTCCGCCACTGATATTTACATTATATTGCTGGGAGAAACTTGTTTTATACAATTCATTAAACCAATCCGTGTTACCACAATAAATCCATAGACTTTGGTCCAGTGACTGGTCGAAATATTCCGGATATTTATAAGATCCATCCATATATTTCTTTACATAATCCAATTGCCCCGGAGTGATCAGAGAGCTCATTCCACTATTGGCAGCCGCTATATCCCTCATATTCAGATAATCCAGAGAATTGATATTGTGCATCCTTAATGCAGGACTCTGCCAATAGCCACTTGCAGATACGGAAATCCGGGGTTTTTGTTCGTTTTTACCTTTTTTTGTTGTTATTAAAATAACACCGTAAGCTGCGCGGGCTCCATAAATAGCAGCAGATGCAGCATCCTTTAAGACAGAAATAGATGCAATATCATCCGGATTAACAAGGTTTGCGTCCATTTGAACATTATCCACCAGTACCAAAGGACTACCACCATTAATAGAATTATTACCACGAATATTAAAGTCTGAGCTACTACCCGGAGCACCACCTTTACTCATCGTAACATTTAAGTTTGGGACAACCCCCTGTAATCCCTGTCCAACATTTGTTATAGGACGATTTTCCAAAACATCGCCTGCAACTTGTGCCACAGCACCTGTCAAATTCTCCTTTTTCTGTGTACCATAACCTACTACAACTACTTCCTGTAATGCCTGAGAATCTTCTTTTAATGTTACAGAAATAGAAGATTGTCCCGTATAGGTTATTTCCTGTGTTGCATATCCGATATAAGAAATTTGAATAACATCTCCTTTCTTCAAATTCTCCAGAACAACCTTGCCGTCCATGTCTGTCACATTTCCGTTAGTTGTTCCTTTAACAACAGCTGCCGCCCCAATCACAGGACCGGACGAATCTTCGACTACACATACTACTTTCCCTTTCTGTTGGGATAGACTTACTGACGGCCTTTCCGGTGTAATTTCGGCAAAAGCACTTTCAGGAACAGTTAAAGCTCCTGCCAGTAGCATCAGACTTACTAATTTAGTTTTTTTCAACATAGAGTATATATTTAAAAGAAATAATACATACTACGAAAAAGGCATTCATCCGTTGAGTGACTTGTTAGATCTAGCTCATTTAGATTTAGCATATTTTTATAGTGTTTTTTGTGTCTTTATAATTCGTTCTAGTAGAACTACGTTTTTAGGAAAGATCATATATCAATAGTTCGTTAAGTTTTGAATTAACAAATAAAAAGTAGGGGTTCGGTCATTCCAAAAGTCTATATCCGGATTACCACATCTTAAACATAGGTGTCATGAACGAATTCAGCCAATCATAGTGTCAGGAGTTTGCTGTAAATAGAAACATTATTACAGCATAAGCCCTTTTTTGTTGACTTGAACAATGTGCATATCCCCCTTTCCAGGGGAATTCGAGCACTTTCGGGCATTGAATCAGGGGGATTTTTTCTATTATCCGGCACTTTTTCCCATTTATCCTAAGGATAATTCCAGTTAGTCGCAGCACTAATTACAACTGTCAGCGCATAAAAAGACAATAATCTGCGCAGCAAAACACTTATGTTTTGACTTTAAAACATATATGTTTTGAAATCAAAGCATATATGCTTCGTTTTAAGATGTTATTAAGTATGGAGCGGCTCTAGAATGGTTGAAAAACCAGACTAAACGCAGATATTAAACAGATTGCCATATCCCGCTAAACAGTACAATCTGATTAGACACAAACATCGTATTATGTCATTTCGAGACTACAAGCCCATTTGCATCAACATATTGATAAATCCAAACTCCGCGAGAGCGGAATATTTGTAATCTGTCCTGTAGATTGTCCCATACAAGCAAAGCATGGAGGGGTTCTGTTGTCATTTTGTCAAAAAGACAATCCTTATTTGTTGTACACGTTTAAGCCACAAGTTGTTTTTTGTAGGAAAATGAACCCAAATACTTGATATGGTCTGATATTTGTTTGGAATCCATAAAACTGAACTGTTAAAACTGAGCTTGACGTGAACTTTTTTTGCAAAAAAACATATAACAAAATAAAAATCGTATCTTTGCCATGGATATAAGACACCCAAAAACCGTAGTTCTACTAGAACCCATACCTCTCTCCCAATAGTCATCATCAAAAAACAAGCTTATATTTACAATATCACATATTCATCTGAATGTTTTGTAGTTATGCATATTTTCACCCGTACAAAACATGATTCTATACCCATCAAAAGCAGACATAAGAACGACAAATAATGAAACCCAATGCCTATGTAAAATTATCCAGCACAAAAGCATCATTTAACAAATTCTAAGATATGCAGACAAAAGCCCATAAAAAAAGGTGTTACAAAAGCTTGTATTACAAAGCTCTTACAACACCTTTCTTCTATTAATTACCAAATAAGCCTTATTCTTTCGCCTTCCATTCGGCGATCAGCTCATTAATTGTTTCTTTTACTGACATAATACGCTGCGTACGCCATGCATTACTTCCGGCAAAAGCATAACCGTTTTCAAAGTTACCCTTAAAAGCATTATACAGAGCCGTAACAATACAATAAGGACTGCGAGAAATATCGCAGGTCTTAATACAGTTAAACGGACAAAGCTTCGGTTGTTTCAATCCATCTTTTACTTTTTGAAGAAAATTGCAATGGATAGCACGCCCCGGCATGCCAACAGGACTCTTGATAATTTCTATGTCCTTTTCTTCCGCCTCTATATAAGTTTGCTTAAAGGCTTCGGAAGCATCGCATTCCGTTGTTGCGACAAAGCGGGTTCCTAACTGTACGCCTGATGCTCCAAGGTCTATCATGCGCTTAATATCTTCACCCGTATAAATGCCTCCTGCCGCAATTACCGGGATACTCTTATTGTATTTCTTCTCAAATGCAGAAACTTCCTGCACTACCTGAGGAAGCAATTCTTCCAAAGAATAGTTGGTATCTTCCAACTGGTTTTCCTTATATCCTAAGTGTCCACCAGCTTTCGGACCTTCCAAAACTACCGCATCCGGAAGATAATCATAATTATTCTTCCATTTTTCACAAATAATACGAACTGCACGTGCACTGGATACGATAGGCACCAGCTTTGTTACGCTATCTTTCTTCAGGAAAGACGGCAAATCAAGAGGCAGTCCGGCACCACTGAAAATAATATCTACCTTTTCTGCAATACTGGTCTTCACCAATTCTGCAAAATCGGATAAAGCAACCATAACGTTTACGCCAATGATTCCTTTTGCTTTTTCACGTGCTCTACGGATTTCCTCTGCCAGTCCTAAATTACCGGCTTCAGTGTAATTGGAAGATAATTTTTTATATATAAGCCCGAGACCGGCTGCGGAGATAACGCCAATCCCACCTTCATTTGCAACGGCCGAGGCTAAGCCGGAAAGAGAGATACCTACGCCCATCCCACCTTGGATAATAGGGATACGGGCTTTCAGGTCCCCAATTGTTAATGTCTTCATTTAAGTATATGTTTGAAAAATAATCGGGACAAAGGTAGTATAATAAACCAATGTATGTGTAAAATGGACCAATATAATTGCACAAATAATTCAACTCTGTGCATATTACAATCAAATACCTCTGCTATAGCCTTCATAAACAAAGCAGGGCGAAGAAAGCTTCGTCCTGCCGACACCACATTGACATGCCTGATTTATTTAACCGGAATATAACCGACCTTCTTTACAATTCCTTGCCCTTCGGTTGACAAAACATAGTCAATAAAAGGTTTTGCTTTCGCCTCATTCTTTGTTTCATAATAATAGAAAAGAGGGCGGACAATCGGATAAGTCTTGTTTTTAGCGTTGGCGAATGAAGGTTCCACATAACTTTTTCCTGCATCGTAAGACACATGGATCGGCTTGACATCTTTATTCAGGTAAGCCAGTCCGACATAACCGATAGCACCTTTCGTCTGACTGACAGATTGGATAATAGCTCCGGTTGCCGGCATGCTAAGTATCCCATTCATATAATTTTTATTCTTCAATACACTTTCTTTAAAAAACTCATATGTTCCTGAAGAGGTTTCACGCGAATAAGCCACAATCTTCATATCTGCACCACCTACTTCTTTCCAGTTCTTAATTTTGCCGGTAAAGATTCCTTCCAATTGCTCACGAGTCAAGTTTTCTACTTTATTGGACGGATGCACGACTACTGCCAATGCATCGTAAGCAACTACCACTTCTTTTGTATTCTTTTTTGCTTCCTGAAGCTTAACTCTTTCGTCAAATTTCATCTTTCTTGAAGACATTGCGATATCGGTAGTACCATCCATCAATGCAGAGATGCCAACCCCTGAACCACCACCAGTCACCGTTACTTTAGCAGATTGATTTTTATTCATAAAACTCTCCGCCTCCGACTGCGTAAGAGGTAAGCATGTATCGCTTCCTTTAATTTTTTGTGCAAACAAATTTGTTGTAAACAAGCTGGCAACCAATACTGCCGCAAAAATTGTCTTTTTCATTTTACTTACTGAATTAATTTTCTTAGTGCAAAGAAAATATACCCATATTTCAACTTCATGAAACAAATATTACAATCCTATGAAATAAGATTTACCTTATATTTCAAGCATTATAATAAAAATAGATAAATAAACCATAACATACTTCATATCTTTTATTACATTTGCGCTTTGAATAGAATAAACAACTATTTTGTCAGGTTTTACAACTTGGTCGTTTTTTATAGGGTAAAATAATAAGGTTGGAATTCAAGGGAAAAACATGAATTTACACGAAAAATTGCTTATTTTCGGGTGGTTGTTTTTCGTTCTTAATACGAACATGGCCCGAAGTCAGGTTGATAGCTTGTCTCATATAAGAGACTATCAGCCCGGTGATTCTATTTGCAATTTGTTGTCCCTAAAAAACCAATGCGAAAATCTTAAAGACACTCCTAAAGAACTTCAACTTCTCAATTCCTTGCTGGAAAAATCGATACTTCAAAATGATATTGAACTTCAGGCCTATGCACATCGCAATATCATCCGCTATTATTTTAATGCCCAAGATCTGGAAAACATAGAAAAAGCATTCCATCCAGCACACATATTCTTTAAAGAGCACAAGTTGTACAACTATTTATTTGATACGGAAGCTATGCTCATAGCGACCTATACCAAATGCAATGAATTTGAAATAGCGCGGGTGAAAGGGCAAAAGATGCTCTATAATGCAGAAAAGCTAAGAAATAATGATGGCAAGATTTCCGCATGCTATACTTTAGCATATGCAGACTATGCATCCGGCAGATACAAAAAAGCCATATTCCGAAGCCGACAGGGATTAGAGCTTCTTCAAGGACAGAAAGACAGGCATATGGACCACATGGAATTCTATTTCATACTCGCCGAAACCTATTTTTCTTTGAAAGAAAAAGACTCTGTCCAAATATATGTTGATTCTGTCCAGCATCAATTAATCGATTATCAGAAAGTACATCCGGAAAAACCGGAACACTATTTTTATTTTTACTGGCAATGGGTATACACACGCTATGCCACATTAAGTTTACAACAGGATAATCTGCAAAATGCAAAATCATATCTGGAAAAAGCGGAGAAGTACACAAAATATAGTACATACAATATTTACATGGATTTATTATATTTCACCTGGTCTGATTATTACCTTGCTTGTAAAAATTATAATAAAGCAATTGAATATTTGGACAAAGGCATACAATACCTCTCGGAGGAAGAAAAAGGAGCGGATATTCTTACAAAACGGGCAATAATATACCACGAAAAAGGTGACAGCCTATTAGCCACAGACATTATTGCCAAAAGTATTCTGGCAGCAGACTCTATCAATAAAATCCGTTTCATGAACCAATCTAAACAAATGCATGCCATTTACAACATCTCCCTTCTGGAAGAGGAAGGAAAAGAACAAGCTATTATGGTCCGTACACAAGTAGCATTGATACTTTTACTGTGTATCTCTGTCTTGATACTCGGTTTTTGCCTGTACCGCTTCATATATATGAAACGTCAAATTGCAATTGCGGCCAGAGAAGCCCAGAAGGCCAATGATAATACGTCTATCTTCCTTACCAATTTAAGCAATGAAATCCGGCTCTTTTTTACAGAAATCGGAAATTTGTCAGATGCACTCATCACTGAACATGAATCTGGGAAAAGAACACAATATGCTATGGAACTGGACCGTCGTAATGAAAAGGCACAGCAAGTCATATTTGATATTCTTGATGTTTCAAAAATCGAATCCGACAGGATGCAGTTCCATTACGAGTCGGTTAATATAAGCGGCCTGGTAAGTGAAGTATACAGCTCACTTCTCCATCTCATTCCCGAAAATGTCCAGGTCCAGATAAAACAGGGACCGGAAATTACAATCACTACAGACTCTCTACGGTTAAGCCAAGCGATAAAAAACCTGGCAAGTCATATTATTACTCACACAAAAGGGGGAAAGGTCGATTTAGGATACGAAGTTGTAAAAGAAGGTATACTATTTTTCATTTCTGCAGAAAAATGGATCATATCCAAACATGAATATGCACTTCTCTTCGACCGTTTGGAACAGACTTCCGGCAAACTGGAAGATATGAAACTTGAAATGATAATAAGCAAGGGACTTATTACTAAAATGGGTGGAAGATTATTTTTCCATACAACTCCAACTCAAGGAAGCCGGATCGAGTTTATTTTACCAATATCTCCCCAGATATAAAACGATAGCAACAAATGAAATTATTTCTATACATAATATTGCTTTCATCCACTTTTTTCCAGATAAGCCTGTTATCTGCTAAATCTAATCGTACCCCTGAAATCCTCAAAACGTCAAATAAAGCCCTGCTGCAATTACACGCAAATATCTTAAATGCAAAAACCATGTCCGAAGAATACAAAGCGATAGAGGTATTGCATACTGAAGCTGTAAAAGAAAATGAGCCCTTTTTCGAAACTTTATCATATTACTATCTTGTCCGTTACTACCGTCTAAACTACAACATTGAAAAGACAATCTTTTGGTTGAACAAATTAGATTCAATCTCAAGCCTACAGAACTGTAATATCTATGCATACGAAGGTCATAAGTCATTAACTGAACTGTATTGTGTGCATGGGGACTTAGGATTGGCTATGCTCGAAGCCCAGAAAATGAATGATGCGAGAGTATTACTCGATTGCCCGCTTTCCTCTATCATTACGCAAAACACATTAGCTATTGTTTATATCTCTACCGGACAATATTCGGAAGCCAAACAACTGCTAAAAAATATGTTATCACAATATTCCTCAAAAGAAAAAAATATTTTTCTTCAAACAACCTTACTGCTATTGATTAAAACGAATTTACTTCTTAAAGATTCGGATTCCGTAGAATACTATTTACAGTTATTACAAACATCACTGGAAAATAAGCATCCGGACCCATTTCTTATCAATCCTATCAGAAAACGCGATATACAAGTCCGGCTCCATACATATATTATAGAAAACAGTATACAAAAGGGCGACTATTCATCGGCTCTAAAATACCTGAAAGAAATCGATCATTGGAGTGATTCCACAAATTACATAGAATACCAAATCATGTATCATGACGAATATGCCAAATATAATATAGCAACAAAACAGTCAGGTAAGGCATTAGAAGAATTGGATAAAGAAATTGCTCTTTTAAATTGCGTTTCTGATTTTTCTTTATTCATCCTGAAACAAAAAGCACAAATCCTGAAACAAATAGGACTTTACAATGAAGCCTTCAATTCTTATTTGCAACTGACACAACTACAGGACTCTATTGCAGGAGAACGATATATTCACCAAATCAACCGTTTCAAAGCAGAACAGGAAGCTAAGCAAAAACAGAGTCGGAATAATCAATTAAAAGAAAAGTCACTTTCTTTATATAAATTGGCATTCTGTTTATTTGCATTCTGTATTTTCCTTGTTATCTTAATCTTGATAAACAAAAACTTAAAAAGGAAGCTGCAATCCGCAAAAGACCATTCTGAACATCTGGATCAGCTTAAATCCGCATTTCTGGCAAACATGAATCATGAAATCAGAAATCCTCTCAATGCAATTGCCGGATTTTCTAAATTACTGGCAGAAGAGGAAGACCCTGAAACTTGTGAACAATACATCAATATCATAAAAAACAATAATGGGTTACTGGTTAATCTGCTTAATGATGTATTGGATATTTCACAAATCGAATCCGACACGATTACATTCTCCTATTCGGATGTTCATATTCCAACATTAATGGATGAATTATACCAGTCTACCAAACTTCAAATAGAAGCAGGAGTCAAACTCATTAAAGAAGAAGGAGTCGATCTATATCTATATACTGACAAGAACCGCCTGATTCAAATTCTGTCAAATTTGCTTTCTAATGCAATTAAACATACCAAAGAAGGCCAAATCACATTTGGATATGACCTACATAAACCGGATAAAATCCGCTTCTATGTAAAAGACACCGGAGAAGGAATTCCTGAAAATCTTCAAAAAGAAATTTTTAAACGTTTCATACAAGCCGTAGAAACCCATACTAAAGGTGTGGGCTTGGGACTTGCTTTATGCAAAGGCTTCATAGAACATTTAGGAGGGGAAATAGGAGTGGATTCTGCTGTAGGGGAAGGTTCAACCTTCTGGTTCACACTACCATACAGCAAACCAGAATAATCGAAACCGGACTTTTGATCCCGGCGTTACAAGACTGAAATAAAAAAATAAAATCGAGTTCAATCTTTAAAGCAAAGGTTCTCTCCTGTCCTTCAAAGGGATAGACTCTTTTCTTTTTTTCGTACAAGTCATTACTTCAAAAAGGATAGCTCCTGATTTCCTTTTCATTATAATGAAATATTATGTAACTTTGCAATTCAAACGAAACATCCAATGAGCGTAATAATAAAAGAAGTTACTAGTAGGAAGGAACTCAAACAGTTCGTAAAGTTCAACATCGAATTATATAAAAACAATCCATATCATGTACCAGGTCTGATAGAAGAAGAGATGGTTACATTGGATAAGAAAAAGAATCCGGCATTCGAAGTTTGTGAAGCCATCTATTTTCTTGCCTATAAAGACGGAAAAGTAGTTGGACGCATTGCCGGTATGATTAATCGTCCGAGTAACGAAGTCTGGAAACAGAAACGTGCACGTTTCGGATTTGTTGATTTTATAGACGATAATGAAGTGGTAGATGGTTTATTCGGAGCTGTTGAAAAGTGGGCACGTGAAAAAGGGATGGATGAAATCCACGGACCGATGGGATTCACCGATATGGACCATGAAGGTATGTTGGTTGAAGGTTTCGACCAGTTAGGAACGATGGCTACTATTTACAACTTCCCCTACTATCCACAACAGGTAGAACGTATTGGATATGTAAAAGACCTGGATTGGCATGAATTTAAAATATATGTACCGGATGGTATTCCAGAAAAACACCAACGCATCGGCGACATCGTAAAAAAGAAATACGGCCTGAAGGTAATGAAATTCAAAAACGCAAAAGAAATCATGCCATATGCCAGACCTGTATTTCATACATTAAATGCAGGATTTGCGCCATTATACGGATTCGCTCCGCTTACGGAAAAACAGATTGACTATTATATCAATATGTATATTCCGATGCTGAACTTTGATTTGGTTACTCTCATTGTTCGTGAGGAAGATGACGCAGTGGTAGGCTTCGGTATCACTCTACCCAGTTTGTCAAAAGCGTTGCAAAAGGCGAAAGGGCACCTTTTCCCATTCGGATGGATTTATTTGCTCAAGGCATTGAAAAGCAAACCTAAAATTGCGGATTTCTATCTAATGGCCGTTTTACCCGAATATCAAAGCAAAGGGGTCAATGCTCTACTTTTCAACGATTTAATTCCGATATACAAGAAACTCGGCATCCTCTATGCTGAAAGTAATCCGGAGTTGGAAACCAACAATGCCGTACAGGCACAATGGGATTATTTCAAACGGGAACATCACAAAACAAGAAGAGCTTTTGTTAAGAGCTTAACTACAGATAATAAATAATCAATAATAGACCAATATTTTTATGGATGAATTGAATTCAACAATGCAACAACCGACAGCGTATAACGACGATGACATCAAAACGTTGGATTGGATGGAACATATCCGTCGGCGTCCCGGTATGTACATCGGGAAATTGGGAGACGGTAGTTATCCGGACGATGGTATATACGTATTGCTGAAAGAAGTTCTGGATAACTCCATTGATGAATATATGATGGGGTATGGCAAAACCATAGAAGTAGTGGTTGAAGAAGGAACGGTTTCCGTACGCGACTACGGACGAGGAGTTCCACTGGGGAAAGTTGTAGATGTTTCCAGCAAAATGAACACAGGTGCCAAGTATGACAGCAAGGCCTTTAAAAAATCGGTCGGACTGAATGGAGTAGGTATCAAAGCTGTAAACGCACTAAGTAGTTATTTCTTGATTACCAGCCATCGCGATGGAGAATGTAAACGCGTGGAATACAGCAAAGCCATTATCACAGAAGAATCCCCAATAGTTCCTACCGATGAACCCAATGGTACACTCACTTATTTTATTCCCGATAAAGAGATCTTCAAAGATTATCTTTACAAAGATGAATACATTGAAAGTCTCCTGAAAAATTATGTTTTCCTGAATTCTGGACTTACTATCCTGTATAACGGAAAGAAATTTCATTCCCGGAATGGCCTGGTCGATCTGTTGAATGAAAATATGACGACCGAACCTTTATATCCGATTATCCATCTTAAGGGAGAAGATATTGAAGTTGTTATCACACATAGTAACCAGTATGGCGAAGAATACTATTCATTCGTCAACGGTCAACATACAACACAGGGAGGAACTCACCTTTCCGCATTTCGTGAAGCTCTGGGCCGGGTTATCAAGGAATATTACAATAAAAACTTCGAATATTCCGATATACGTGCCGGAATTGTAGCCGCTATTAGTATAAAAGTTGAAGAACCGGTATTTGAGAGCCAGACAAAAACGAAATTAGGTTCAAAAGACATGGGGCCGGATGGTCCTTCCGTTGGTAAATTTATCGGAGACTTTATCAAGAAAGAACTCGATAACTACTTACATAAAAATGCAGATACCTCCGAAGCCCTTTTACGTAAAATTCTAGAAGCAGAAAAAGAACGTAAAGCAATTGCCGGTGTGACTAAGCTTGCGCGCGAACGTGCAAAAAAAGCAAACCTGCATAACAGGAAATTACGCGACTGCCGTATCCACCTGAACGACTCGAAAGGCGAAAGACTGGAAGATAGTTGTATTTTCATTACTGAAGGAGACTCTGCAAGTGGTTCCATCACTAAAAGCCGGGACCCGAATTTTCAGGCGGTATTCAGCCTGCGTGGTAAACCGCTGAACAGTTACGGGCTGACTAAAAAGATTGTTTATGAAAACGAAGAATTCAATCTGCTGCAAGCGGCATTAAATATAGAAGACGGTCTGGAAGGATTACGTTACAATAAAGTAATCATCGCTACCGATGCCGATGTGGACGGTATGCATATCCGTTTGCTTTTGATTACCTTCTTCCTGCAGTTCTTCCCGGACCTGATCAAACGGAATCATGTATATATCCTGCAAACTCCACTTTTCCGTGTACGTAACAAACAAAAAACCTTTTATTGCTACACCGAAGAAGAAAGGCTTGTTGCTATCGAAGCCGTAGGAAAAAATGCTGAAATCACCCGATTCAAAGGATTAGGAGAAATATCACCGGATGAATTCAAACACTTTATCGGCAAGGACATACGTTTAGATCCGGTAACGATGAAAAAAGAAGACCTGGTAAAAGATATGTTAGAGTTCTACATGGGCAAAAACACCATGGAACGTCAAAACTTTATTATTGATAATCTAGTTGTAGAAGAAGATGTCGTTGACTGAAAATAAGCGGATAGCACTTTTTCCGGGGACATTCGACCCCTTTACCATCGGACACCAGTCGCTGGTTAGCCGTGGATTAAACCTGGTAGATGAAATTATTATCTCAATAGGTATAAATGACAAGAAACAAACTTATTTCACTTTAGAAAAACGTTTGGATGCTATCCGCCAACTGTATAAAGACGAACCGCGAGTAAAAGTTATGTCGTACGATTCACTCACTGTTGATTTTGCAGAATTGGTTAATGCCAAATTTATTTTACGCGGTATCCGCACAGTGAATGACTTCGAATATGAAAAGAGTATAGCTGATGTAAACCGTAAGCTGAATAATATTGAAACTTTCATTCTTTTCACAGAACCCGAACATACTCATATAAGTTCAAGTATTGTACGCGAACTGCTGAGGTATGGGAAAGACATCTCCCTGTTTGTCCCCAAAGGAACAAACTTGTATTGATACACCAACAAATTATTGAGTAAAAATGAAACGAATTATTTTACCTCTTTTTATACTGAGCGTTTTCACCTTTTCAGCGATGGGACAAAGAGGAAACAGCCTGGATGCCCGTAAGCTCCAGTTGGCATTGTATGCGATCTCCAACCTATATGTAGACTCCACCAGTGAACCTAAATTAGTGGAAGATGCCATTGTAGGCATGCTTGAAAAGCTGGATCCTCACTCTACCTATACAGATCCGGAAGAAACGAAAGAAATGACAGAGCCGCTACAAGGAAACTTCGATGGAATAGGTATCCAGTTCAATATGCTGACCGATACATTATATGTCATCCAAGTAATACCGGGCGGACCTTCCGAAAAAGTAGGTTTGATAGCAGGCGACCGCATCATTATGGTTGACGACACCCTGATTGCCGGTGTAAAAATGAAAAATACCGATATCATCAAGCGCTTGCGAGGCCCTAAAGGTACGGAAGTCCGCGTAAAAGTATTACGTAATAATACTCCGGAACTGATCGATTTTAAAATTATCCGTGGAAAAATACCGGTATATAGCCTTGATGCGGCTTATATGGCGGATAAGAAAACCGGTTATATCAAACTAAACCGTTTTGCAGCTTCTTCTGCCGATGAATTCCGCGAAGCTTTGGAGAAACTGAAAAAACAGGGTATGGAAAACCTCATCCTCGACCTGCAGGGCAACGGAGGAGGCTATCTAAATATCGCAATAGAAATTGCCGACGAATTTTTAGCTAAAGATAAACTGATTGTATACACCGAAGGAAACAAGCAGCCACGCGAAGAAGCCAAATCTACAGCAAAAGGGAACTTTGAAGAAGGACGTTTAATCGTATTAGTAGACGAAACATCTGCTTCTGCAAGCGAAATCCTGTCCGGAGCCGTACAGGATTGGGATCGTGGTGTCATTATCGGACGCCGTACATTTGGTAAAGGACTGGTACAAAAACCTATTCCTCTTCCCGATGGTTCAATGATTCGCCTGACTGTTTCCCGCTATTACACACCGACAGGACGTTCTATCCAAAAACCCTATACAAACGGAGGACAGGAACAATATAACCACGATCTGATAGACCGTTACAACCGTGGAGAACTTATGAGTGCAGACAGTATCCATTTCCCCGACTCTATGAAATATAACACGCTTGTAACAAAACGTGTCGTTTATGGCGGAGGAGGCATCATGCCTGATGTATTTATCCCAGTGGATACTACCCGTTATACAGATTACCACCGTAGAATTGTAGCAACCGGACTGGTAAACAGGGTAGCCATGAACTATCTGGATAAACATCGTAACGAACTAAACAAAAAATATCCGAAATTCATCCAATACAAGCAGAATTTCCAGGTGAACGATGATATAATGAAAGAGCTGCTTGCTTTGGCGGACGAAGAAAAAATCCCGTTCAAAGAGGATGAATATAACCGCTCTAAACCGCTTATCATGCTTCAGATTAAAGCTCTTATCGCCCGCGATCTGTATGATATGAGCGAATATTTCCAAATAATCAACGATGAGAACGAAAGTTTAAAAGAAGCGCTTCGTATTATTAACAACGAAAAACTTTATCAGAAAGACTTAGGCAAATAAAAACAAAAAGCTTATGTACTGGACACTTTTCCTTACATTCGTTAAGATAGGAACCTTCACTATCGGAGGTGGATATGCGATGCTTCCGCTTATACAGCGGGAGGTCGTGGACAAAGGCTGGCTATCGAAAGAAGATTTCATCGACTTATTTTCCGTAGCACAGTCATTACCGGGTATTTTTGCTGTTAATATTTCAATTTTCGTAGGCTATAAGCTTAAAAAAGTACCCGGAGGTATTGTTTGTGCCTTGGGAAGCATTCTTCCCTCCTTCTTTATTATGCTGGCAATTGCCTTGTTTTTCACCCATGTAAAAGATAATATTTGGGTAGAAAAAGCGTTTAAAGGACTTCGCCCGGCAGTAGTGGCTTTAATTGTCGTTCCCTGTATCACTACGGCACGTTCCATAAAAATGAGTTATAAGGAGCTGATTATACCGATTGCCGCAGCCTTACTTATCTGGCAAGGAGGAATATCTCCGGTATGGATTATTCTGGCTGCTATTATCGGAGGACTTATTTATGGACTTAAAATAAAGAAATTCTAATCATGATTTGGCTTCAATTATTATATGTATACCTGAAAATCGGAGTTTTTGGCTTTGGAGGAGGATATGCCATGCTCTCCCTGATACAATCAGACGTGGTAGACCGTTATCAATGGATATCCCTCCAGGAATTTACAGACATTGTCGCAATTTCACAAATGACACCGGGACCTATCGGTATCAATAGTGCAACTTATATTGGATACACGGCTATCCATAATGCCGGATACTCTCCGGCTATATCCATATTGGGTTCTGTTCTTACCACAGTTGCAGTCTGCCTGCCCTCTTTCCTATTGGTATTGGCTATTTCTTATGCTTTCGCAAAATTCAGGAATAATAAATATGTAGCTGCCGCTTTTTACGGGCTACGCCCGGCTACAGTCGGTTTGATTGCCGCCGCTGCTCTGTTATTGATGAATAGTGAAAACTTCATCGATTACAAAAGCTTTCTCATTTTCGGAGCTGCATTTATCCTTACATGGAAATTCAAACTACATCCTATCCTGATGATTTTTCTAGCAGGATTCGCCGGAATACTCCTTTACTGGTAAAACCTTCTGTCGGTTAAATTATGCCATTCGTCGAGGAAAACCGGCTCTGTTTCTAATCCGGTTGGATACGCTTTGAATGAGTAGTAGTTTTGCTTCTGTAAAAAGATTGCAAAACGAAATTATTATGAAACGTATCTATACAATTATCATTCTGTCGATGCTGCTGCTTCCTCTAACAATGAAGGCACAAGACACCACCGTATGGACACTTCGCTCCTGCCTGGATTATGCACTGGAACATAATATCCAACTCAAAAAAAGCAAAATTACGCGTTTATCCGGTCTGGAAGATACAGAACTGGCAAAAGCCCAGTTATTCCCGTCTCTTTCAGCTTCGGTAACACAGGGGTTTGTGAATTATCCCTCCAAAGAAGCAGTCAGCAACAACAGTTATTCCGGTAATTACAGTGTAAATGGCAGCTGGAAATTATTTGATGGAAATAAACGTGTCAATGCTATCAAGCAACAAAAAATCCAGAACGAAGTTGATGAACTGAATGTAGAACAGAATGAAGACGATATCCAGATTGCCATCGTACAAAATTATATGCAGGTGCTATACGCAACCGAGGCTGTCCGCATCAATAAAAATACAGTAGAAGTATCCGAAGCTCAATGTAACCGTGCTGCCGAATTACTAAAAGTAGGTTCCATATCAAAAGTAGACCTCGCACAGCTACAGAGCCAGCTCAGCACAGACAAATACCAGTTAGTAGTAGCACAAACCAATCTGGACAACTACAAACTGCAACTTAAACAATTACTCGAACTCGATATTACCGAAGATATAAAAGTTGCCATACCGGAACTGACAGAAAAAGACGTGATAGTTCCCTTACCCGACAAACAGACGATTTACAATACATCTCTGGCTGTTATGCCTCAAATAAGAAGTAGTCAGTTAAACATCGATATCGCCGACCTCGAAACCAAAAAGGCACGTGCGGGTTATTTGCCATCCTTGTCCTTAAATGCCGGCATAGGAACCGGGCACCTGTCAGGTACAGACTATGCATTCGGTAGCCAGATTTGGAATAAGTTCAACGAAAGTATCGGCCTTACATTAAGTATTCCAATCTTCAGTAACCGGGAAAATAAAACAGCATTAAACAAAGCCCGTTTGGCCGTAACGACGAGCCAACTCGAATTAATAAACAGCCAGAAAGAACTACTAAAAATAGTAGAGGGAATTTATCTGGATGCTACTTCTTCCCAGACGCAATACATATCTGCGACAGAACGTCTTGATTATGTGAACCAGAGTTATAGCCTTGTACAAGAGCAATTTTTCCTCGGATTAAAAAACACAGTGGAATTACTGACCGAAAAAAACAACTTGCTGACAGCCCAACAGGAAGAGTTACAGTCCAAGTATATGGCGATAATGAGTATACAACTATTAAATATATACCAAAAGAAACCTTTAGAAGGAAACTACTAATGAATTTATATTCACTCTCTTTTTGTTTAGCTCTCTCCGGTTTATTCCGGAGGAGCTTTCAAAAGGTAAAAGTTCTCAACTGGAATAAAAAAGCATAACAATATGAAGAAAAAGCATCTAATCATCGGAATTATAGCCGTTGTAGTAATTGCAGGAGGTTTCTTCCTCTTATCCGGCAAGTCCTCCAAAGGGAGCATACGGCTTGAGACAGAAAAAGTAAGCCGGCATTCGATTTCCAATACAGTAACGGCAACAGGAACAGTGGAACCTGTTACCGAAGTGGAAGTAGGTACCCAGGTATCCGGTATCATCGACAAATTATATGCAGATTACAATGATGTGGTGAAAGCGGGCCAGCTTATTGCAGAAATGGATAAAGTAAACCTGAAAGCCGAATTAGCTTCCGCACAGGCACAGCTGGCAAGCAGCAAGACTGAATTTGAATATCAGCAAAAGAATTATGCCAGAAACAAAGTGCTTCACGAAAAACAACTGATAAGCGATTACGATTACGAAACGGCTACCTACACTTACGAGAAAGCCAAAGCTGCTTACGACCAGGCACAAGCATCTATGGTAAAAGTAAACCGTAATCTGGAATATGCAACTATTACCAGCCCGATAGACGGAGTTGTCATCAACCGTGCTGTAGAAGAAGGACAGACTGTCGCAGCCGGTTTCGAAACCCCGACACTGTTTACGATTGCCGCCGACCTTACGCAAATGCAGGTGATTGCCGATGTGGATGAAGCAGATATAGGCAATGTTGAAGATGGACAACGTGTCAGCTTCACAGTAGATGCTTATCCCAATGATGTATTTGAAGGAAAAGTAAAACAAATTCGTTTAGGAGACAGTTCTTCTTCCAGTGCAAGTGGTTCAAGCACCTCTTCCAGCTCAACGGTTGTTACTTACGAGGTTGTCATTAGTGCCAACAATCCGGATTTAAAATTGAAACCCCGTTTAACAGCAAACGTTACCATCTATACGCTGGAACGTGAAAACGTACTTGTCGTTCCAACCAAAGCACTGCGTTTCATTGCTGATGAAAGCATGTTGGCGCCAATCGGCTATACGGTAAAAAATGCATCGGAAGAGGCTCCATCCGGAAAACGCCTGATATGGCAACGTATAGGGCAAACACTGGAACCAAAACTCATCACTGTTGGTACAGCCAGCGGAAGTATGACAGAAGTAACGGATGGATTAAATGAAGGAGATGAAATTGTTGTAGACCTTGCATCCGCACCCGCAGAACAAGTGAAAAATAATGCGGAACAAAGTCCTTTCATGCCGACACCTCCGGGTGGGAATAAGAAGAAAAGTAAATAGTAATCCGACTATTACCACTGAATATGAAAGAGATCATTAAATTAGATAATATCAAGCGTGATTTCCAGGTAGGAGAAGAAACGGTACATGCACTACGTGGCGTATCATTCACTATCTATGAGGGGGAATTCGTCACCATTATGGGAACCTCCGGTTCCGGAAAAAGTACGTTGCTGAATACGCTGGGCTGCCTTGACACTCCAACATCCGGAGAATATTACCTGGATGGAGTATCAGTCCGCTCCATGGGAAAGAATGCCCGTGCTACTTTGCGCAACCGAAAGATCGGTTTCGTCTTCCAGAGTTACAACCTGCTACCGAAAACAACAGCAGTGGAGAATGTTGAATTACCATTGATGTATAATCCGTCATTTAGCGCTGCAGCTCGCAGGGAAAAAGCGACAAATGCATTAATTGCCGTAGGTCTTGGCGACCGATTGATGCATAAAAGTAACCAAATGTCAGGAGGGCAAATGCAACGAGTTGCAATTGCCCGCGCTCTGGTAAACGACCCGGCTGTTATCCTTGCCGATGAGGCTACCGGTAACCTTGATACCCGTACATCTTTTGAGATTCTGGTACTTTTCCAGAGACTCCATGCAGAAGGACGTACCATCATCTTCGTCACCCATAACCCGGAGATTGCCCAATACAGCAGTCGTAATATTACTCTACGCGACGGCCACGTAATAACAGATATGGTAAACAACCAGATACTTAATGCAGCGGAGGCCTTGGCAAAGCTGCCCAAAAATGACGACTAAAGTAAGGAGTATATTATGAATGGAACGAACTTAATCAAAATAGCCCTTCGCGCACTTGCCAATAATAAGTTGCGCGGTTTCCTTACCATGCTTGGTATTATTATCGGAGTTGCCTCTGTAATCACAATGCTTGCCATCGGCCAGGGCTCTAAGAAAAGTATACAGGCACAAATCAGTGAAATGGGCTCGAATATGATTATGATACATCCGGGAGGAGACATGCGGGGTGGTGTACGCCAGGATGCCTCATCCATGGAAACCCTGAAATTAGAAGATTATCAAAACATTATGGATGAGACTCGCTATATATCAGCAGTTTCTCCATCGGTAAACAGTAGTGGCCAGGCCATCTATGCCAACAACAATACCCCGACGACGGTATACGGAGTAAGTCCTGATTATCTGGATATACGCCGTTACAAAGTTCAGGATGGCGAAATGTTCGACGAACAGGAGATACAAACAGCCGCCAAGGTATGCGTAGTGGGAAAAACTGTTGTCGATAATCTTTTTACAAACGGAGAGAACCCGGTAGGCAAAGTAATACGTTTCCAGAAACTGCCGTTCCGCATCATTGGAGTACTGGAAAGCAAAGGATATAACAGTATGGGAATGGACCAGGACGACCTAATATTAGCTCCATACACAACTATTCAAAAAAAGGTCCTGGCCATTACCCATCTGCAAAGCATTACCTGTTCGGCTCTCAAGGAAGAGTATACAGACCAGGCCATTGACGAGATTACTGAAATACTTCGCCGCAACCACAAGTTGAAAGATAGCGATGATGACGACTTTACCATTCGTAGCCAGCAAGAGCTGAGTACGATGTTAACAAGTACGACAGACATGATGACTGTGTTGTTGGCGGCTGTGGCGGGTATTTCACTCCTCGTTGGAGGTATCGGGATTATGAATATCATGTACGTCAGTGTAACGGAACGTACCCGTGAAATCGGACTACGCATGAGTATCGGAGCAAAAGGAATCGACATCCTTGCCCAGTTCCTGATCGAATCTATTCTTATTAGTGTGACCGGAGGGTTGATTGGTGTCATATTGGGAGTGGGAGCAGCATTAGTTGTCAACATCGTTGCGCATTTCCCGATATTTATCCAACCATGGAGCGTGTTCCTGTCATTCGCAGTATGTACCGTAACCGGAGTATTCTTTGGATGGTACCCTGCCAAAAAAGCTGCGCAACTTGATCCTATAGAAGCCATACGGTATGAATAACCGGTAATTTATTATCTTTGTGAATATTATGAAAAAAGAAACAATACAAACACGGATGGCCCCTCCCTTCAAAGGGATGGGCAGCCTTATTCACATAGTGGCCTGGTGTATTCTGATTGGATTGCCGTTCTTTTTCACAGGACGAGAGTCACAGGAACTTACTTTGGAGAGCTATTTGCGCTCAGTCATTGTTCCGCTTTCATTTATGATTGTATTCTATGTAAATTACTTTTTGTTGGTAGAACGCTTCCTTTTTAGCCGCCATGGCTGGAAGTTCTTCGTCAGTAATGTACTGTTAATTATAGCCGCCATGTTCTTTGTGCATTTCCTTATGCATCTGCTTCCGCCTCCGGTAGGACATCATTCCAAAGCGGAACGTGAATGGCAGGATATTGCAGGCTTCTTTATTATCAATGCTTTTCTATACATATTGGTAGCAGGACTCAGTGTGGCTATCCGCATGACAGGCAACTGGTATCAGACAGAATCGGTTCGTCAGGAATTAGAAAAGAGCCGCGCAGAAGCAGAACTACAGAATCTGAAAAGCCAACTGAATCCGCATTTCCTGTTCAATACACTCAATAATATTTACAGCCTGATTGCATTCAGTCCGGAACAGGCACAGAGAGCAGTACATGATTTAAGCCGGCTCCTTCGATATGTGCTGTACGACAGCAGCCAACCTTTTGTTCCACTGGAAAAAGAGCTGGACTTTATCCGTAACTATGTAGAATTGATGCGTATCCGCCTACCTCAACATGTCAAACTGGAAACTAACATCTCAGAGGCAGCTCCGGGAACAGTCGTTGCTCCCCTCCTCTTCATATCACTCATTGAGAATGCTTTCAAGCATGGAGTAAGCAACTGCAAACCGTCATTTATCACACTGAAAGTACACCAGACAAACGGACGTATCATCTGCTCTATCAGCAACAGCTATTTTCCCAAAGACAACGAGCAAGACAAAAGTGGTTCCGGCATTGGATTACAGAATCTTGTCCGCCGCCTGGAATTACTGTATCCGTCACGCCATCTCTTCACTTACGGAGAAAAAGATGATGCCTATTCCTGTACATTGGAGATTTTACTTTAAATCTTTTCAAAATTGTACGTAGTTTCAAAAAAATTTCATGCTTTGAAACAAAAAGTTTCATTACGTTGAAACTAAAAGTTCCACCCGATGAAACAAAGAGTTTCAAGGCATGAAACTTCAGCTACTCTTTTACAAACAAATTTCCCTACCTATCAAATGATAAAAAAAGCAGAGATTTTTCTTTAATTCTGGAATAATTTTTTTTATCGCCTTATTATAATGGCTTTGGGAGGAGTGCCCGATTTTGAGGTAACGAATTGGCAACCGTGCTTGTTGCTGCGTTCTGCTGTATATTACTCTCTAGTAACCCATTTTATTTGCAAAAATACTAAAACAAATCAAACTATTGAATATAATTCGCTATATTTACATTATAAAATCGCATTAAAGAATGAAGCTAAATAGAATAAAAACTGTTTTATCAGATAAAGGCATCTCTCAGACATGGTTAGCTAAGCGTCTTGATAAGAGTTTCAGCATGGTTAATGCCTATGCTTGCAATAGGATTCAGCCAAATTTGGAAACCTTGCAGCAGATTGCGGAGATTTTGCAAGTGGATTTAAAAGATTTGATAACCGATAAAGAAGAAAGATAAAATGCAATGAAAAATTTTACAGAAAACACACGTGTGCAAGTTCCGGCTGCATTACATCTTTGCAAGCTCGGTTATACTTATTTGGATGATATAACATCCTACAATCCGCAGACTAACATTCTGACGGATATTTTCATCCGTTCGGTCAAGCGGCTGAACCCTGAATTGACAGATTTAGAGTGCGGTCAGTTATTGGATAAAATTGTCGGTATTTTGAATAATAACGATTTAGGCAAGGAGTTTTACACGATGCTCTCTTCAAACAACGGTATAAAATTGATAGATTTTGCAGATTCAAGCAAAAATGAGTGGCACGTTACGACAGAGTTTACTTGTGAAAATATTGAATCAGGCGATAATTTCCGGCCGGACATAACTTGTTTCATAAATGGTTTGCCATTAGCTTTCATCGAAGTCAAAAAGCCAAACAATCATGATGGTATTTTGGCAGAACGGGATAGGATTAATAAGCGGATGAGAAATAAGAGTTTTCGTCGCTTTATCAATCTCACCCAGCTAATGATTTTTTCCAATAATCAGGAATATGATAATGAAAACCGAGTGCCTATACAAGGTGCATTCTATTGTTGTGCGTCAAAAGAAAAGGCTTTCTTTAATGTCTTTCGAGAAGCAGATGCCACATTTGTTCCGGAATATTCGTATGTAACATTGACAGAAGATGTAGAGAAACAGATTCTAAAACATCGCAACTGTATTGTTATTAAAAACTTGCCTGATTATGAAACCAATAAGAAGATAAATACTCCGACAAATCGTATTTTAACGTCAATGCTTTGTCGAGAGAGATTCTTGTTTTTGCTAAGATACGGTTTTGCATACGTTAATAAGAACATTGAGTTGGAAGATGGCAGTAAAATCTCTACTCTTGAAAAGCACATAATGCGTTATCAACAATTGTTTGCTTCATTGGCTATTCGCAAAAAGTTGTCCAAGAGGGTAAAAAGCGGAATTATATGGCATACACAAGGGAGTGGAAAAACAGCATTGGCATATTATTCAGTTCGTAGTTTGACTGACTTTTATGCAGAGAGAGAAACTGCTGTGAAATTCTATTTTATTGTAGACCGTATTGCTCTGATGGAGCAGGCGAGCGATGAATTTGCCGCTCGTGGCTTGGTCGTAAGGACCGCTAATAGTCGAGATGATTTAATGAATGATATTCGTGATACCAAACCTGTTGTAAACAGCGAAGGTAAAGCGGAAATAATGGTTGTAAACATACAGAAGTTTAAAGAGGATTCAACCAAGATAAAGATAGAATCCGGCTATAACACCAATCTTCAACGTGTCTTCTTTATAGATGAGGCACATAGGGGATATAGTCCTCAAGGCAACTTCTTAGCAAATCTTCTTGAGGCAGATAAAGATGCTGTAAAAATCGCATTGACCGGAACTCCTTTATTACGTGAGGAACGAGAATCTTGGCGTGTTTTTGGAGATTATATAGATACATATTATTATGATAAGTCGATAGCGGATGGCTATACACTCAAACTCATGCGTGAGCCAATAGAAACCATTTATAAAGAGCGTATTGAAAGTATTCTTGACAAACTGGCAGGAAACGTAGAGGTTAAGAAAAGCGATATAGATAAAAATAAGATAATCGAGCACGAGAGCTATCTGAATGCATTACTTGACTACATAATAGCTGATTTGCGAAGATTCAGAAAAGAACAAGCAGATGACTCAGTTGGTGCAATGATTGTTTGTAAAACTAATCCTCAGGCTCGTGAAATGTATCGCTTGTGGCAAGAACGCTTTGGATTTGCACAACATATTGAGGAGGAATGGAATAGGCCGTTTAATATGGTAGCAGAGCCAATGGCTACTTATGGTCATGTTAAACCTTTACGTGCGTCTCTGATATTGCATGACGAAGGAGACAAATTGGAGCGTAAAGCATACATCGAAGAATATAAGAAGCAGCAAACGGTAGACGTGTTGATGGTCAATCAAATGTTACTTACCGGATTTGATGCCCCTCGTTTGAAGAAATTATACTTGGGACGCAGCCTTGACGGGCACGATTTATTGCAGGCTCTTACTCGTGTGAATCGTCCGTATAAAGACTTTAAGTATGGCTATGTTGTTGATTTCGTAGATATAAAGGAGAATTTTGATTCGACAAATGACCGATATCTGAGAGAGTTAAATCGAACTGCCGATATTAAGGAAACCAAGCAAGATGAACCTGTAGGAAATGCCATTATCGAAGATAAGGAAGAGGTAATAGCCCAAATGAAGGAAATCAAGAGTGTACTCTTTAATTTTACGTGCGATAATCCGGAAGAATTTAGGTTGGAAATCGATGAAATCGAGGACAAAGACAGACTTTATGAATTGCGTTCGGTATTGAATGATGCGAAAGCTATTCTTAACCAAGTTCGTGCGTTTGGAGATGATGAACTGAAAGAGAAAATAGAAGATTTAGCTTTTGGGGGCATACCGATTTTGATTACAGAAGTAACTCATCGCATTGAGCGGATGAATCTGTTTGAAAGTACAGAACATAAAGCCGATGTTTCTGGAATCATCAATGTTGCTTTGTCTGAATTGGAGTTTGAGTTCAAAAAGGGGATGTCGGAGGAGTTACGAATCATTGTAAATGATATTCGTGAACGCTGTGAAAAGGTACAAGCTGAATTTGAGGCTAATTTTGACAGAAACGAAGAAAAATATGTGATTCTTGCAGACGAATTTCGAGCATATTTCCGAAAGAAAGGTTTTGTCCCTCAGAATACCCAAGATGCCAAAGAAAGCATTGATTACATGGATAATGTAATGAAGAAGATTCGGGAAATAAACAGGCGGAATAATCTCCTTAAGAAAAAATATAAAGGTGATGAGCGTTTTGTGCGGATCCATAAACGAATAGAAGAAGAAAATCAAATGCGTGAGCAGCCGATTATCTCTGCACATGAATACGAGATAGCCGAGAATCTGTCGCAAATGAAGTCCCAAATCGACAATATGCTTTTCTTGAATATTAATATTCTTGATAACGAGGATGCTTTCAAACGTGATATATTGGCTATTGTCGGACATAAATTGATAGACCTTGGAATTAAGGCTAATTTGGCAGACCGTAAGTACATTAATAATCTGATAACAACGGAATATTTCCAACAACGTAATTTTGCATATTGATATGAGCGATATAAATATAACGGAATCAACCATTGCTCTGATTGATTCTTTGAAAAGTACAACCGGAGCATTCGGTTTGGCAGGAACAGGAAGCGAATACAAAATCGTGACTGAGATGTTTCTATATAAGTTCTTTAATGACAAGTTCGGCTATGAGGCCAAACGAGATAAAATGTATGGGGAACGGCTAAGCAAAGCGGAAAAGTGGGATGCTGAATACGACACATTTACCGAAGAAGAGGTTGAAGACTTGTTCAGCTATTTACCTGCCTCTGTGCCTAGATTAAAACCTGAACACACTTTATCACATCTTTACAATTCAACAGGGAAAGGCGATTTTTCCACGTTGTTAGATGCAACATTGATAGATATTGCTAATATCAATGCTGATACTTTTTCTGTAACGACTTCGGGAAAAAGCAGGGTTAATATTTTTAGTTCTATTACTACATTCGTGACAGATACACAAAAGCGTGATGAGTTTGCTAAATCATTGATGCGTAATGTGGCTTCATTTAATTTTGAACATGTATTTGTCGAGAAGTATGATTTTTTTTCGAGAATCTTCGAGCACCTGCTAAAAGGATTCAATAATGCCGGAGGTGGCAAATATGCAGAATATTACACGCCACGTGCGATTGCGCAAGTTATGGCAAGACTGCTGGTTGGCGATGATGCCGATTTACGAGGTGTAACCTGTTACGACCCATCTGCGGGAACGGGTACACTGTTGATGGCGCTTGCACATCAGATTGGAGAAGACAGATGTTCGATTTTCAGTCAAGATATATCGGAGAAATCAAGCGAAATGTTGCGCTTGAATCTTATCTTGAACAGTTTGTCCGCCTCATTGCCTAATGTTGTACAAGGTAATACATTGACAGAACCGTCGCATACAGAGGCAAACGGAGCTTTGCGTAAGTTTGATTTTATTGTTTCAAATCCACCGTTCAAACTCGATTTTCCGGAGTATCGGGATACATTGGCTACTGATACGATTCGCTTTTGGGCTGGAGTTCCGAATGCTGTCAAAATCGTAGATCCAATGAAACCTAAAATGGCGATTTATACTTGTTTTATCCAGCATGTTCTAAATTCATTAAAGACAACCGGAAAAGGAGCTATCGTTATTCCGACAGGATTTATCACATCCAAAAGTGGCGTTGAAAAGAAAATCCTGCAACGAGTGGTGGATGAACATTGGGTTTATGGCTGTGTATCTATGCCAAGCAATGTGTTTGCTACTACCGGAACAAATGTATCAGTGATATTCTTTGATAAGTCAGCAATGACGGACAAGGTTATCTTAATTGATGCCAGTAAATTAGGAGAGGAGTATAAAGAAGGGAATAATCAAAAAAGGCGTTTACTTGATACCGAAATAGACCTTATTGTTAATACGTTCCGCAACAAAGAGGCTGTAGAAGATTTCTCTGTTGCTGTTACATACGATGAAATTAAAGAAAAGGGGTATTCTCTCTCTGCCGGACAATATTTTGACATCAAAATTGATTATGTTGATATAACGGAAGAGGAGTTCAATGCCCGTATGGCAAATTATAAAGCTGAATTGACACTGCAATTTGCTGAAAGCCGCCGTTTGGAGGAGGAGATAATGAAGCAACTGGATAGTCTGAGATTTAATAATGATTTAGGAAAATAGCAGATGGAACAGAATCAAATATCTATGCCATATAATCATGCCGCCGAAGTTATAAAGGTCGCTATATTACAAGGTCAATATGAGGCTCTTAAAGGCGAGAACCGCATACAGTTGGCTGTTTATTTCAGTATAGGCAGGTATGTGTCGCAAAATTCCAGAAAAGATAAATGGGGAACAGGTGCGCTTACTGCTATTAGTGAACATCTTAGAAAGATATTACCGGGGCTTCGAGGCTTTTCCGCGGAAAGTCTTAAGAAAATGAGATTGTTCTATGAAGGATGGACGATATTGGAGAACGGTTCGTCTGTTTCCGGAGATGATAATTCGGTAATTGCAATTACCGAATTAGAACATAAGACCAAATCGGTAATCGAAATTACCGAAACAGACGAGATTGACATTTATCACGCTATGGTTATTCCTAATACGGCAGATTTTCCTGCAACAGAATTCCTGGCTGTTCCGTTTACACACCATTCGAGAATTTTGAGCAAGACAAAGACTTTGCCGGAACGCTATTACTATATTCGACGTTGCGCCCAAGAACATCTTTCGGTTGATGCACTTGTACGGTTGATGGAAGAAGAGGCTTATCAGAGTCAGCAGTTTTTGCCCAATAACTTTTCTAAGACAATACCAACTGCTAAAGAGGCTCGAAGGGCTGTAATGATGTTCAAGGATGAATATGCTTTGGACTTTATCAATGTAGAAGAGATAGGTGAACGTGATAACGAAGATATTGACGAGCGTGTAGTTGAGCATCATATTGTACAGAATGTCAAGAAATTCATTATGACCTTCGGGCGTGATTTTGCCTTTATCGGTAATCAATATCATCTTGAAGTGTACGGTGTGGAACATTTTCCGGATTTGCTATTCTTTAATCGTGAGTTGAATGCTATGGTTTGTGTAGAGTTAAAAACAGGAGTTTTCAAATCCGGCTATCTCGGTCAATTGACTACTTATTTGCGAATACTTGATGACCACGTTAAAAAACCGCATGAAAATCCGACCATCGGTATTGTATTATGCAAAGAAGCTAACAAGGAGTATGTGGAATATGTAATACAAGATTACGACAAGCCTATGGGTGTAGCGACTTATACCACATCTAAGGATATGCCGGAAAATCTGCGAAAGGCGTTGCCGGATATAGAGGAGTTAAAAAAAATACTTTAATTATTTGAGCGATTGGTTATAAGAATCGTCAGCTACGACTGATGAAATAAAGGAAACAATGGAATTGAAAAAATATAAATTAGGTGATATTGCAGAAATAATCGTGAGTAGTATCGACAAAAAATCAAAGGAGGGAGAAGAGCCTATAAAACTTTGTAATTTTGTCAATGTCTATCATAATTGGGCTATATCAACCGATATGGTTCAAGGATTTATGAATGCAACGACCAGCGAGAAAAATATTGAAAGATTCTCTTTGAGAAAAGGATACGTTGCTTTTACTAAAGATAGTGAAACAAGGGATGATATAGGTATTCCCACATATATAGCAGACAGTTTGGAGAACACCGTTCTTGGTTATCACTGTGCATTAGTAAAGCCTAACGAGAAGATTTTGTCTGGCAAATACTTAAATGCTTTTTTACACTCTAACTATATCAAAAAATATTTTGAGTTAAACGCAACAGGAAGTGGAATGCGGTACACTCTATCGATGGATACATTAAACAACATTCCTGTATTAATTCCATCATTGAAAATACAGAAACGTATTGGTGGAATATTCTCTGATATAGACTGTAAAATTTCTCTCAATCGTGCGATAAATCATAATTTACCGACACTTGACCGTTCATTAAAAGCGGTAGAAGTTCGTCGCGCTGCTTAGTAAGTGAAGTTATTTCAACTAAGTTTTTTACCAACATTTCTGTCGTTTTCCTAATAATTTGATTAAAAGACACTAATACTTCTTTTTGTGGCATTATCACATTCGTATTTTTAACGGTGTCTTGCGATATATTATCACGTGCAGAGCCTGTACTGAGGGTTATAAAATGTTCATAAAGAGAAGACAAATATAGCCTTGTATAATCGAGCATTACAGAATCATTTAAAATTATGCCACATATTGCCTGATTAGAACAGGCTTCAAATGATAGTAAACTTACCTTTCCTGCTGTAGCACCATACAGAGCTATCAATATTGCATTTGATGGATATAGTTTTGCACTTGAATTATCCAAACCTGATTGTGTTATGAAATTTGAGGTATTCGTGATAATTGGTTTGTTTAATTCACCGCTATTTATCCAAGGTATGTTACCATTTTCATAGTATTCCATTTCAGTGGACTTTGGCGTACCTCCTGAATATGTATTTGCTATATCTTTTATTTTTTCTACTCCCCATCCTTCAGGCATCTCTCGATTTAACTTTCCATTCCAAACCATCTTCCCACCGCTCGACTTGTACGGCTTACCTTCCTCATTCGGAAAATCAAATTGCACAAACCAATAATCATAAAGTTGCTTCGCCATCGCCTCTAAATTATGATTTATCGCAC
>MJGMD1__coassemble_1920_pt1 | contig 36937 bp, 26 predicted proteins | sample MJGMD1__metabat2_low_PE_010 | metagenome-assembled genome bin MJGMD1 | reverse complement strand
CCTATTTTATATATTAGACAGAAAGTAGTCAACTAAAATCATTAAACTACAAAGAGATAGTATGTTATTGTTCCTGACATCCGGGTGTCGGAACCACTGAGACCCGCATGGCGAGGGTAGCGAGACCCAGGTGTTGCTACAAGCAAAATACAGGTGTAAACCAGTTTGTATTCCTTGTTTTTCTGGTTTATCTATTATGATTTTCCGGTTTTTCTGCCTGATATGTGCTCTTGGCTTCAAACAAAAAGAGGATAACCCCTCACGGAGTCATCCTCTTTTATATAATCATCAATTTATTTACTGATTAAAGAGCACCGACTTCTTTCAAAGCTTCGTTTGTTTTGTGAACGGCAGCAGCACTCTTAGCGAATAATTCTTTTTCTTCTGCAGTCAGTTCCAGTTCAACGATCTTTTCGATACCGTTTTTACCAAGGATTACGGGAACACCGATGCAAAGATCTGATTCGCCATATTCGCCTTCCAGATATACAGAGCAAGGAACCATCTTATTCTGGTTGTGGATGATAGATTCAACTACAAATGCTCCTGCCGCACCCGGTGCATACCAAGCAGAAGTACCCAACAGTTTAGTCAGTGTAGCACCACCAACCATAGTAGAAGAAACTACTTCCTGCAATTTTTCTGCGCTCAGCAGTTTGCTGACAGGGATACCTTTGTATGTAGCCAAGCGAGCCAAAGGAATCATAGTTGTGTCGCCATGACCACCGATTACCATGCCTTCTACTTCGTTTGCGTTGCATCCTAAAGCCTGAGACAAGAAATATTTGAAACGAGAGCTATCCAAAGCACCACCCATACCGATAATACGGTTTTTCGGCAGACCCAAAGATTTCAATGACAGGTAAGTCATTGTATCCATCGGGTTGGAGATAACTACTAAAATAGCATTAGGTGAATATTTCAGGATATTCTGAGCCACGCTTTTAACGATACCAGCGTTAACACCGATCAGTTCTTCACGAGTCATGCCCGGTTTACGAGGAATACCAGAAGTGATAACAACAACATCTGAGTTAGCTGTTTTTTCGTAGTCGTTAGTGCAACCTACAACTGTAGTATCGAAACCCAGCAGTTGAGCTGTTTGCATCATATCCATTGCTTTACCTTCGGAAACACCTTCCTTAACGTCAAGCATTACAACTTCGTCTGCCACTTCATTGAAGGCAAGAACATTTGCGCAAGTAGCACCTACATTACCGGCGCCAACAACTGTTACTTTAGACATAATAATAAGTTTTATATGTTTTACTTATAATAATACTCTCTCATTTTTAGCGTGAACAAAGGTACAATGTATTGCCGAATAAAGAAATATTTCCGTATATTTTTGTATACATTGATTATTAATTATCGCTAAAGGTTTATTCTACATAAAGAACCAATCCTTTCAGGTATTCGCCTTCGGGATGATATATGTTTACAGGATGGTCGCCCGGTTGTGTAAGCTGGTGCAGGATACGGACACTGCGTCCTGATTGTGCGGCGGCACTAAACACGGCAAGGCGGAAGTTTTCTTTGCTTACGACCTGTGAGCAGGAGAAAGTGAAAAGGATGCCGCCCGGTTTGATTTTCTCAAAAGCGATAGCATTCAGTTTGCGGTATCCCTGTAATGCATTGCGAAGTACATTTTTATGTTTGGCAAAGGCAGGAGGGTCCAGTATGATAAGGTCATAATTGTCTCCCATCTTTTCAAGGTATTTGAATGCATCTTCAGCAAATGCCTGGTGGCGGGAATCTCCGGGGAAGTTCAGTTCTACGTTTTTATTTGTCAAAGAGATTGCTTTGGCCGAGCTGTCTACAGAATGTACGATCTTTGCACCTCCGCGCATTGCATAGAAAGAAAAGCCTCCGGTATAGCAAAACATATTCAGGACAGAGCGGTTCTTGGAGTAATGTTCCAGCAGGGCACGGTTCTCGCGCTGGTCGACGAAGAAACCTGTTTTTTGTCCTTTTTGCCAGTCTACACAGAATTTCAACCCTTTCTCGATTGCGATGTCTTCAACATCACCTCCGTACAGGTAGCCGTCTTCACTGCCCAGGTTGGCTTTGTAGGGCAGTGTTGCTTCCGATTTATAATAGATATTCTGTAAGGATTCTCCCAGTACCACTTTCAGCGCTTCCGCTATCTGGTGGCGGGCGTAATGCATTCCTACAGAATGGGCTTGCATAACAGCCGTGTGAGCATACATATCGATTACTAATCCCGGCAGGTTATCTCCTTCGCCATGCACCAGGCGATATGTATTATTATTGTCTACACCTGCTAATTGTAAGGTCTGACGAAGCGTATAGGCGATACGAATCCGTTCTTCCCAGAAATGATTGTCGATAACAGCCTGTTTAAACGATAAAATACGTACTGCAATACTACCGATCTGATAGTGTCCGATACCCAGAAAACGTTGATTGGCTCCGTATATTTCCACCAGGTCTCCCTCTTCCGGTTTTCCTTCAATGGATTGGATAGCCCCGGAAAAGACCCAGGGATGGAATCTCAATAACGATTCTTCCTTTTTCGGTTTAAGGAATACTTTACAATAGCTCATTTATACTTGTTTCAATTGATTATATATTCTAAGACATGCCCATGCATCCAATGCTGCGTATTTCTTTTGTGCATCCGTCAATACGTCTGCTTCCCAGTTTGTAAGGCGTTGTCCCTTCGAGATTTTTTTGTTGAAGAGGATTGCATAAATCTTCTGAAGGCTTGCATCTTCAATCCCGAACTGGCCTACATAATTCTGAAGGTCGAGGAAGTTCTCCGGCTGTATGTCCGTACGTTTTCTCATTGCACCGAAGTCGTCCCGTAGGGAGAGGCCTATTTTTTTAATATCCGTGTTCGCCAGAAATTCCTCCAAAGCTTCAGGAATGCCTATGCGGTTTACCCGGAACAGGAAACAGGCTTCATCGGTTGAGATTTGTATAAGAGAAATCTTGAACCGTTGTCCTTTCTTGAAACTGGGACGTGTTTCCGTATCGAAACCGACTTCTGTAAATTGCGACAGATAGCATACTGCTTTCCGGGCATCCGCTTCGGTGTCGATGACGATAATCCTTCCGGTATATTCTTCTATGGATAATTTTGATATTTCTTCTTTGCTTATGGAATGTGTATATTGCTGTATCATTTTTCTTCGTTCGTTTCTAAATCATCTTCTTCGTTGTAACGTATGAAATGAAGAGCTTTAAGTGCGTTTAATAATTGTTGTCCCCAGAATTCACGGAAATTAGTCCGGCATATGGCAATCGCTTCAAGCATAACTTCCTCGTTTCCCTGACGGAATAAAGAAATAAAATTGCCCATATCCTGATATATGTCTGCCAGATTTTCAGAAATAAAAGCAGCGATAGGAGTATCGCTGTATTGCATATCCGCATGGAATGTTTCCAGATAGGAATCTTTGTCTCCCAAAAGAGAGGCGATCCGGGTACGGACACCTTCATACATATCTTCCGTAACGGATTGTTCCGGTTCGATGTCTTCATTTTCTTCTACAGGCGGAAGTAAATTAGCCTTCAGGTATAACAAAGGTAATAGCTTCACAGCTTTGTCGGCGAAATCCAACCAACCGGATTCTCCTGCATTCTCGGCGAATGTACAGAATTCCAATGCTACAGTTACGAATTCCAGCGTATTATGTTCATATATCGGACTATTCTTTTTTTCAGTGCTCATTGCTGTATAGGACCTTATAATTTATCCTTGCAAAAGTAAGAATTATATTTGGAACGAGTGGGTAAATGTCCTTATAAAAGTTGAAAGGGGGAGGGGTAAACAAAAAAGAGATTACCGTTTCCGGCAATCTCTTTTTTGTTGTTTGTATCCTGTTTAAGGATGGTGTTGTCTTTTATTTACGAATTAATGCGATGGCATTATCTCCCATAAGTGCTTGTTTGCAATTAAGGGTTCCGTCTTTTGGGTTATACGTAAATGTGCCTTTTTGAGCGCCTGCTAAATCAAAAGAAAATTCGCCTGTACCTTTCTTGGCATCATAAGTATAGGTTATTGCCTGATCCTTGAGGATGTCTCCTGCAGCAGATGTTACATTTAACGTTCCGGGTAAACCGCCATTAATCGCATAAGGGTATAATACGATATTCACAGATATTCCACCTGCTATTGTTTCTTTATTCACCCAAGTACCGGCTATGGAATTAGGAAAAGTCGCTTTTGTTACCGTATAAGTCCCTAAATTGACTGTGCTTGTAAAGCTGACAGCTAACTGGTCGCTTCCGTTAGATTGTAAAGTTGCTTTAGACGGTCCTCCGTCTGTTGTTTCAAAAGTTACGGTTGCTGTACCTGTCGTCTGATCATATACATACCGTCCGTCATATGAGCCACTTTCTTTTTCACCGGGAGCGGCAATTGTGATGGTACAAATTTGACCACTGCTTGCACTACTTGAAAAAATAACATCGCATGTATAACCTGTGGAGCCATTACCACCGGTCCATACACCATCAAGAGTTGCCGGATACGTTGTCGGATCCTCTTTTTTACAAGAAACGCAAGCAAGGCATACCATAAGGATAATCCCCAATTTTGTCAACATCTGTTTCATAATTTAATAATAATTAGTTTGTTAATAATTTGAATTGTATATTTTAGTTTGTTAGTGTTACCAGGTTTTGTGCTTTTATTTTCATTACCTGAGTGACAATAAGAAATTAAAAGTTTTGCTGCAAACATAGGTGGAAATTTCATAAAAGGGTGTTAAATGTCTTGTCCCGGTTTTGAATGGGACTTTTTGGGGGGAAAATGAGACAGTTTGAGGCGTATCGGAATATTATTTGTCGAAAAACGGGAATGTTTCTTTTCTTTTACTCTCTGGTTTTTGAGACGTATAAACAAAAAAGCGGGTAACCCTTTTGGGATTACCCGCCTGCTGAATAATTAATTTAATCGACTCTCATGTGAAAAGAGTGTTTTATTTTCCTTTAGCCAAGGTGTATGTGAAGCCATCAATATCACCTTTCATTTTACCATCAGATGATAGTTTGAATTCATAAGTTTGAGTTTCTTCACCTTCAGCCGCTACCTTAAATACAACTTTACCAGTGTCTTTAGTGTAGCTGCAAGTTCCTGTCATAGTTTTTGCCTGAAGACCGGTAACCTGTGTTGTAATAGTACAAACCTGACCTTCATTGATGGCTTTCGTATCGATATTTGCACTTATTGTAGCTGCTTTACCATCTTTGTCACTACCTGTTCCAGCCCATTTTCCGGCAACACTTGCAGGGAAATTGACTTTAGTCACGTCATATTTGGGATATTCTATAGTACCGGTTAAGGATACGGTTAAAACATTTCCTGCTTCATTAAATTGTAAAGTCGCACCATTTGGGGCTCCGTATGCCGGGTCATCAAATTTTACGGTGATTGTTCCTACTGAAGCATCATAAGTAAAATGTCCCTGGCCGTTAATAAGATCTTCATTTGACGGACTTGTAATTGTGATGTCGCAATAATCGCCAACGCTACCGCTTACGGTAAATACAACATCGCAAGTATAACCTGTAGAGCTGTTAGCACCGCTCCATACACTGCTTTCGATAGTTGCCGGATATGAATTGTTGTCGTCCTTTTTACAAGCAACGAGAACTAAACACATCATAAAAACTACGCTTAAACTAGTCAATAATCGTTTCATAATCTAACTAAATGATTTTGTTGTTAATATTAATTTGACACTTTTAAAGTCTGGGTGTCTGTTTTGAGAATAAAAACTAAAGCTAAAACAATGATTAAAGTACTTTTGTTCTTAATACTATCTTTTGTTGAAAATCAGTTTTCTTTAAGAGTTAAGTAAATCTTTATAAATAAGGGGTTAAACATTTTGTCTCTTTAATTACTGTGAGATGTTGATTCCGGATAAGGGAATCAAAGTGTCCTTGAGAAGTCCTTGTGGATTGGTCCATCGTTTTTGGGTTCGCATATTCATTAATGGTTATTGTTTCTTTTCTTTTTCGCTTACAAATATATGAAAACTTTTGTAATACAAAGTCGGAGTTTCTATGAAAAAATCTAACCTTAACTCTGTTTAACTATGATTTTGATGCAAAAACCATGTTAAATCTATCATGTTGCTTATGAATTGTAAGGCTTGGGCGGGATTATAGCAAGGATAGCCCGGATACACTATTTCACATTCTGATAAGTGTGTCCGTAGGTTTCCATGCCTTGAATAAAAGCGTATCCGAATTTAAAATAGAGAACCTAAATTCGTAAGACTGCTAATTAAAATATTCTGTGTACATTTGCGGGTTGTAAATATATCAGTATGGCTAAGAAAACGACTACAAAGCAAAATAGCAATAACGGGGAGAGTAAGTGGAGCCGGATTAAAATCTTTTTTAAGAGTGAGCGGACTCGTTTTATAACAGGATTAGTTATTTCCATTATTACAATATATGTGGGGCTTGCCCTTATATCCTTCTTTTTTACAGGTGCAGCGGACCAGAGTAAGATAGAGAATGTTCCTCTGGGTGATTTGGTAACAAACCGTGGGGCTGTGGACAACTGGACCGGAGTAAGAGGTGCATTCCTTGCCGATTTATTGATGAACCGCTGGTTCGGTATCTCATCTTTCCTTATATTATTGTTTTTAGGGACCGTGGGAGCCAAGCTGATGAACCTGAGTAAAGCCTCTATATTGAAGCGTTTCCTGTTTTGTGCAGCCATGCTTGTCTGGGGGTCCCTGTTCTTTGCTTTTATTTTTATCGAAGGATATGAAGATACCTTTATTTATTTAGGAGGACAACACGGTTATTATTTGTCGGAAGTGATGATGAATAATATAGGTATACCCGGCACCCTGTTGTTTTTGCTGGGCATATTCCTGATTATCGCCATATTTACCAGTAAACGGACGATTCCTCTTCTTCAGAGTTTCTTTTCTTTCGGCTGGTTGAAGAAACGCCTGAAAAAGGAACCGACAATAGATGAGGAAGACGATACAACCGTCAGCCCCTCGTTGACAGAACAACCGGACGAACAGCCGGAAATGGATGATTTTGTATTCGACACTGAGAAAGAAATCCGGGAAGCCCGGAAAGAGAACCCCGTCAAACAGCAAACATCCGCTTATAGAGCCGAAGTGGAAGAAGACGGTTTTGTGGTAACCGTCCCGGAAGAAGAAGAAACATACAATAACTCCAATGAACCCGATACGTCTTTGGATGCAAGCGAAAACGAAGCCGACCCCCAATTCACAGTAGAAGTCGCTTCCGGTGATGATGAAGCCTACGATGCTTCGGTGCAGGGCGATTACGACCCGAAACTGGACTTGTCGTCTTTCCGCAACCCGACAATCGAGTTACTGAAGAAATATGATGTCAGCGACCATCAGGTCGATATGGAAGAACAGATGGCTAACCAGAAACGTATCAAGCAGACACTGGAAAGTTTCGGTATCAGCATCTCTTCTATCAAGGCAACGGTTGGACCGACCATTACCCTTTATGAAGTTATTCCTGATACAGGTGTCCGTATCTCCAAAATCAAGAATCTGGAAGACGACATCGCCCTGAACCTTTCGGCTTTGGGTATCCGTATCATCGCCCCGATGCCGGGTAAGGGTACCATCGGTATCGAAGTGCCGAATAAAGACCCGCAGATTGTATCCATGCAGTCGGTGGTAGCTTCCCGCAAATTCCAGGAATCAAAATACGATTTGCCTGTTGTGTTGGGTAAGACCATTACGAACGAGATTTTCATGTTCGACCTCTGCAAGATGCCTCACCTGTTGGTGGCTGGTGCTACCGGACAGGGTAAGTCCGTCGGTCTGAATGCCGTGATTACTTCCTTATTATATCGTAAACATCCGTCGGAATTGAAATTCGTGCTGGTAGACCCGAAGATGGTTGAGTTCGGTATCTATTCGGAACTGGAACGCCATTACCTTGCCAAGCTGCCGGATGCGGACAAAGCCGTTATTACCGACTGTACGAAGGTTATTATGACCTTGAACTCCATCTGTAAGGAAATGGACGACCGGTATGAGTTACTGATGAAAGCCCATGTCCGTAATATAAAGGAATACAACGCTAAATTCATCTCCCGCCACCTGAATCCCGAGAAAGGGCATAAGTTCATGCCGTTTATCGTAGTGATTATCGACGAGTTCGGCGATTTGATTATGCAGGCCGGAAAAGAAATCGAAACCCCTATCGCCCGTATCGCCCAGAAAGCACGTGCCGTAGGTATCCATATGATTATCGCGACACAGCGTCCGTCTACCAATATCATTACCGGTATTATCAAGGCGAACTTCCCGGCGCGTATGGCGTTCCGTGTGATGCAGATGGTAGACTCCCGAACCATCCTGGATGCACCGGGTGCCAACCAGTTGATAGGCCGTGGCGACTTGCTCTTCTCGCAAGGCGGCGAAACCAACCGTGTGCAATGTGCGTTTGTCGATACCCCGGAAGTAGAACAAATCGTAAATTACATATCCGAACAACCCGGCTATCCTACCGCCTTCATGCTGCCCGAATATGTGGGTGAAGGAGGCGACGACAAGGCTCCGGGCGCTGTTGATTTGTCCGACCGCGACCCCTTGTTTGATGAGGCAGCACGTCTGATAGTCATTCAGCAGCAAGGTTCTACCTCCTTAATCCAGCGTAAGTTTGCTATCGGATATAACCGTGCGGGTCGTCTGATGGACCAGTTGGAGGCTGCCGGTATCGTAGGGCCGTTTGAAGGAAGTAAGGCACGCCAGGTATTGATTCAGGACGAGTACAACCTGGAACAATTACTGAACTCCCTCAAGTAAGCCTTTTATGTATAATGTTTATTGAATTTTCATCTTATGAAGAAAGTAATATACCTGTTTATTTCCCTGTTCTGCCTCTTTTCGGAAGCAGGCGCACAGAATGTGGCATCCATACTCGATAAAGCCGCTTCCATTTATGAAAAGTCCAACGGACTGTCGGCCGGCTTTACCATGCAGGCAAGTTCGGATATGGATAACGTATCCGAAAGTTTCGACGGTACCATAGATATTAAAGGAGATAAATTCGTGCTGAAAACTCCGGATATGGTGACCTGGTTCGATGGAACAACGCAATGGACCTATCTGGAACAGAATGAAGAAGTAAATGTCTCCAACCCGACAGGAGAGGAGTTGCAAATGACAAATCCCACCTTGCTGCTGCGTTCCTATAAAGAAGGGTTCAATGCGAAATATATGGGTAGCAGCACGGCTTTCAACGGAAAGACGGCACACGACATAGAGCTGACTCCGAAAAAGAAAGGCACGATTGTCAAAATCGATTTGCAGGTGGACAAGTTTTCCAACCTTCCGGTATCCATCTCTATTACAGCTAAAAACGGCATCAGCAATACAATACGTATTGGCAAAATGAAAACCGGGGTAAACCAACCCGACAGTTTCTTTGTTTTTAACGAAAAAGAGTACCCGCATGCCGAAGTCATAGACTTGAGGTAATCTTAACAGTATTCATTATCAACTATCAATTTTAAAAACTATGAGTGACTCTACAAACGAAAAAGTTCGTTGCCTGATTATTGGTTCCGGTCCTGCCGGATATACGGCTGCCATTTACGCATCCCGTGCAAATTTGTCTCCTGTCCTTTACGAAGGGATACAACCGGGCGGACAGTTGACCACCACTACGGAAGTGGAAAACTTCCCGGGCTATCCGGAAGGTATCACCGGTCCGGAGTTGATGGAAGATTTGAAAAAACAGGCAGCCCGTTTCGGTGCGGATATGCGTATCGGCATTGCCACAAGTGCGGATTTATCGGCTGCTCCCTATAAAGTGACCATAGACGGTGAAAAGGTTATCGAAACGGAAACCCTGATTATCGCAACCGGGGCCACCGCTAAATATTTAGGATTACCCGACGAACAGAAATATGCAGGCATGGGTGTTTCAGCCTGTGCAACCTGCGACGGTTTCTTCTATCGCAAGAAAAACGTAGCCGTAGTAGGAGGCGGGGATACCGCTTGTGAAGAAGCCCTTTATTTGTCCAGCCTTGCCAAACAGGTATACCTGATTGTCCGCAAACCATTCCTGCGTGCATCGAAAGTAATGCAAGACCGGGTGATGAAGGCTCCGAACATCACAGTTTTGTTCGAACATAACACACTGGGCTTGTTTGGTGAAGACGGCGTAGAAGGTGCCCATCTGGTAAAACGTATGGGCGAACCGGATGAAGAAAAAGTGGATATTGCCATCGACGGTTTCTTCCTTGCCATCGGCCATAAACCGAACTCGGATATCTTCAAGCCGTGGGTGGATACGGACGAAGTCGGTTATATAAATACAGTTCCGGGAACTCCGAAAACCCGGGTGCCGGGCGTGTTTGCTGCCGGAGACGTAGCAGACCCGCATTACCGTCAGGCAATTACTGCTGCCGGTAGCGGATGCAAAGCAGCTATCGAAGCTGAACGCTATTTATCCGAAATCGGGAAATAATCCGGCGAAAGGAATATAGAGCAAGCGACTATATATAAGGGAGCCGTGTCAGAGCCTAATCTGACACGGCTTCAGTGTATAATCTGACGGTGCTTCAGTGTCCCGTCTGACACCGCTTCAGCGCCTCGTCTGAAGGTGCTTCAGATTAGGCGCTGAAGCGGCTCCCTCAAAAGATGGGTTCAGAGTTCTTCCGGTTTGTCGCCGTCTCCCCTGTCTCACAACGGCAAGGTTATGGGAGAAACAGATAAACTACTTGATAAGCTATTATTCAGGAAAGTTCGCTCAAATGATTGTAATCAATTTCCTTTGAAAGAAACCTTTTAATTTCTTCTTCATGAGGTAGCTGAACCATGTATTTCTGTACGAAAATATTGGGGTCTAATCCAGCAGTAGCATACTTTACTAATGTATTGCCTTTTTCAGTACAAAGTAAAATACCGATTGGTGGGTTATCATCGGCTTGCATAATTTCTGCCTTGAAGTAATTCAGATATAGATTCAGTTGTGATGCATATTCGTGATGGAATTTGTCTATTTTTAATTCCACAATTACATGACACTTCAATATACGATGATAGAAAACAAGGTCTACAAAGAAGTAGTCCTCATCTATTAGTATCCGCTTTTGGCGTGCTTCAAAGCAAAAGCCGTGTCCCATTTCGATAAGGAAGTTTTGCAGATTATCAAGAATAGATTGTTCTAAGTCGTTCTCTGTGACTAAAGCACGTTCATTGAGTCCTAAGAACTCTAATGTTACAGGGGTATTTATTACATCTGCAGGCTGTAGTTGAACTGCCTGTTGTTGTACTAATGCAGAAAGGGCTTCTTTGTTTTTAGATAATCCGCTACGTTCGTAATATAAGGAATTTATCTGGCGCCCTAATTCTTTGTACGACCAACATCCACGAATCGTTTCCATTTCATAGAAAGCACGTTTGATGGGATTATCAATCGCTGAGATTAGGGCTAAATTAGAGTAAGTAAGTTTGTTGAATAATTTATCTGCAGGTATCATCCATCTCTGCATATTTATCAATTCGGCGGACGGCATCCGCCGAATTGTATTTTCGGATTTGGCGGATGCCATCTGCCGGATTGGTGTAATGAATTCGGCAGTCAGCGAGTGCCGAATCTCAGAATCTGACATAACATAACTTAAAACTTCTTCTTTTAGCTGCGGATAAACAAGATACAAACGTCTGAACTCCCGGAATCGACGTTCATTCAGTCCTTTGGTATTCAGTCGTTTTTCCAAATTCTTCAAAAGTTGTTCGCCATAAGCAGCATGGTCTTCACCATTTTGCTCAAACTCAACAATGTAACACCCTATTAACCAGTTACGAGAAGTTAATGCAAGATTTACAGAATGTGCAGCTTGTGCTTGCATCGTGTCCTGAATGGTACTGATATGATTTACTAACGATTCAAAGTTCATATTTTGGTACTTTGTGCAAAGTTACTATTTTTATTATCGAAGTTTTAATTTGGGTAGACTATTAATTGCTTCTTCTTTCAGTTTATCCACTATACGGGGGGTATTTCTTTGTATGCTTCAGACCGCTATGTCCAAGTAAGCTGGTTGTGGCAGGCAGTTTGCCTACCTATTCTTGGATGTACTTAATGGATAAACCGCTCGCCCTTAGGTTTGTATCATAGGGCGAGCGACTATATACACTGAAGCGGCTCCCTCAAAAGATGGGTTTAGAGTTCTTCCGGTTTGTCGCCGTCTCCGGGTACGGAGAGGAGCAGGGGATATTGATAGGAGCGGGGTTCTTTAACCGTTCCGCCACGTCCGTACTGGGTGGTTACTTTTACGTAGTAGTCGCCTTCCGGCAGGGTATAGGGAACCATGACTACCAGTTTCGAAGGCAGGTTGTCTACCAGTACCTCGGCTTTTACGGGTGTTCCGTCGGCTGTTGCGGGAACAAAGTAGAAGCCGTTGCTTGCGTTGTCGCCAAAGATACGGAGGTTGGTTCCTTCCACGATAATCGGCATGCCGGTGATAAGGGTTTCTGTTCCGTCTACGGCATTGCTTACCTTGCCGATAACCGGGCCTGTTTTGGCGGCTCCGTTGATAACGACTTTGGTTTGTTGTAGCATGTCGCGCAGGACTTTGCCGGAGGTGTAGCTTACGGTTAATGTGTGTTTCTGCGGGTCGAAGTTTTCGGTTTCACCATCGAAGCCTCCCTTTATCTGGGGGATATATTGCCCTACGCCATCCACCACACACTTCCCTTCGGCAATGGCGATGGATTTCTCCTCATCTGCCATACGGAGGATGTTCTCGATGGTTTCCGGACGGTATTCGGTACGTTTCTTCACGATACGACTTGCAATATCTGCATTGCGTACTGTCCCTGTAATTTTGGGCTTGGCGCTGAAATCGCCTTCTTTCTCGGTAAGCGGATTGTCGTACAAGTCCGCGTATAAAAGTAAATCTGACATAATAATGATGTTTATTTGTGCCTGCTGCCGATTTTTCGGCAGCAGGCAGGTTATGTTTATTTAGGGAGAAAATGAACCGGATCAATCAAAGATGCGGATGCGGAGGCAGTTCGCTTGCCTATTCGTGAAGACACCGAACGGAGTAGCCTTTTGTTTTGGGATGATTCGACTGGCTCAACGTAGCGCTGCTGAAGTTTATAAAGTAAGAATAACTCCCTGCAAGCGATGACGATGACCAATAGTAGCTGCTGGAACCCTGAAATTCGGAAAAACCGTTATAGTGGTCCCGCTTACCCGCAGCAGGCAAAACCAAATCGATGCCATTACTTCCGGGGATAGTGAGGATATAGTTATCGGAAGAACCATTATTACTTCCTTTGTCTACCAATTTACCCCATTCGCCGGAAGCACCGTCACCGCCGGTTGGGATACGCCATCCCTTCGGGCAAGGATTATTGGGATTGTCACTGCCTTTGGCAAAGGTCCAAAGGTCATTCTGATGACCGGAATTTAACCAGTCACTACCATTGCTACTATTATATTTAATAAACTTTCCTGCATAAGGAGGCAGCAAACTCTCTTCAAGGCTTGAAGGCCAGCCGGAACCGGTATAAATATCCGACCTATCACCATATACAAAAGGCACATTACGTCCCCACTGGTAAAGGTAACCATTACCGGCTACGCCATCTGTTTTAACCGTTTTGGATATTTGTTTGGCGCCGCAATTAACAGGAGCCCAATATAACCCTTCGATTTCCACTGCCGAGTAATAAAGGGCGGAACCATCCACAATGGGATAACCGATATAAGAAGCGCCTCGCCAGATGGTATAAGATTTGACTTCTGTGCTCTCTTGTTTAAGCTGTATTGTTGCTTTATGAAGCTGGTATTCGGGGTCCGTTCCTGTTGAGGGAGCAACCTGAATAGAGTAGGAATATTTGCAACGGTTTTTTTCGATTGATTTACCTGTATAAGTTACATTGCCCAACCAGTTATTCCCCCCGTTTATCTCAGTGCAGTAAACCGGGTCATAACTAATTTCCGATGATAACTTTTTGGGTTGGGTAAACATACTGTAATAGGAGATGGTGAGGGTTTTCCCCGATGTAGTTACACGATAGCCCTTTTCGGGGTCGTGCCCGCTATCGTTGGTATACCCGATAAGGTCAGTCATCCAAGGTTCTGCTTCTGTAAAACTAACCTTGACAGTCGTAGTTTGGCTTCTATCACTTTTATTGGTTATTGTCAAAGTCTGCTCCTCAGGCACTGATTCCGGGAAACCGGTCAGGGACGGAATAAGCTTTATCTTATAAGAAAAGTTATCTTCATTGGTTTCTGTGGTTTCATAAGTCAGCCAGTTGGGACCGCTAATCTGGGTGCCTCCCAAACATTGCCCTGCAATAGTGATTTCCGGAATTTCGTTGTTTGCTTCTGCATGGAGCGTAACGGTTTCCGAAGAAGACAGTACAGGCTTTTCTAAAGGAATGGAAACCTTAATAGCCGATTCAGTGCCACTTGAACTGTCTGTAAAACGCAGGATGGCTTGCGGATATTCTCCTTTATCGTAGCCTGGTTTTAGGGATATTGTATATCGATAGCTGGAAACCAGAGCTTTTGTAACAGGGGTTGCTGGGCTTACTTCCAGCCAGTCGTATTGTTGGGCGGTTTGGCTGCCGGCATAGTTTTTCTTTACTTCCGGCTCTTTGGATGCATTTATATCTATCGTAAAATTATCGCTGGTTTTCATGGTTTTCATAGTTACCATGCGAGTAGTGGCATCGTAAGTAATCTTGCCTTTCAAGGGGTCGGCTACGGTAAAGGTTATGCCATAATCGCCTCCGTTTAATTCCGGATTGTAGTCGTCCAGATTGCTGCCTTCATCCCATTCGTCCACCTTTAGTGTAAAGTCCAGATGGTATTCGTCCGCTTTTGTGATACTGATGGTATACCGGTGGTTGGGGTTTATTTCCAAGGCAACTGTGCCTCCGTTAGCCGTTTGCTGAACAAATGGGATTTGGTAGGAGACTTCTTTTGCTTCTGTTTGGTTTACTTGATAAGTACCGTTCAGTATCAGATAGCCTTTATCTTCCAAAGGGCTTGGGTAGCTATAGAAAGCAGACACCTGCAAACCTGTATTTGCCTTATCTCCCTCAAATGCACGTGCCGGATAGCTAATTAACTCTCCGTCTGCTGCTGTGGCGGCACCATATACTTTTACAGGGAAGAAAGAGACTCCCTTCCGTCCTTTACCCATCGAAATGGATTCCAGATGGAATTTAGATTCTGTTTCCATATTTCTTACATCAAAGCGAGCCATCGTACGGGTCAGCTTAAAACCAACTTGCACACGTGCCGAGGAACCGAAGTCCGTCAAGTCTATGGGAGTAGTTTGTGCGCCAGTCATCGGGAGAGGTAAGTCTAATGCCGGGGAGGCATCCGTTAACAATGGAGAATGAAACTTCCGGAACTGTATTTCAGTAGGTATACCATCTGTCAGGACGCCTGTTTCCATATCAAAAGTAAGCGGGGCGAAATAGGTATCAGCTACCGGATTACCATCAACCGGATTAATCAGTTCTGTCTGGTTAGCAATGCAGTAAAGGCGGACAAACAGCCCTTTTTGCAGTTCCAGCAATGCGGTAGTAGTTGCATTATCCGTACTTGGTGTAAGGTTTAGTTCTTTCGCTCCTGCCGGAAGTGCCGAACCATCCTGTCGGTAGGCGAACCGTTCGCGGAAGGTATAGGCATCGCCTTCTGCTTTAGCTCCGAATACATACACATCAAGCGTCGCGATTTCATTCTCCGCTTCTGTTGCAATAGGAGCATCCGCCTTAGTTGTAGCTTTTGTTTCCGCTTTGGTTGTCTTTACTGTGAGTTTGTTCTTAAAAGAAATAAGTACCTCACGTTTGTTCGCACTGTCTGTTCCGTCTGTGGTACGGTCTGCCTTGTCCGCTTCAGTCGTACAGGAAGCAAGCAGCACAGCGGCAAGCAAATATACGCTTGCCGCGAGTGCCTGTACCGGTCTGATAGGGGGACATAGACCTTGTAGTTTTGTTTTCATGTTCATATATATTATAGTTTGTGTTTGTTGTTACCCTATTTCTAACTAACGGATTGAAGAACCAGGTTTACGGATGACACGGATGAGGCGGATATAAACGGATTAAATAATTATTCTTATCCGTTCCAATCTGCTCAATCCGCGTTATCCGTAAACCTGGTTCTTCGTGATGTCTGATTCATTCCTGATAGCTGCTTAATTGAATATTTTTCATTCAAAAAGATATAATTCCAAGTCCATCAAAGACTACGTTAAAAATTAGAATATCTTAAGAAATTTCATGCCGTGAAAGTTGTTGAGATTCATATATCCTCACGATTTTGAAGTTTTTCTATAAGTAATAAACCTTAATAATCAAAGGATTATGGTATTAATATGTAGTAATATCTTTATATATTTGCCAAATATTAACGTAGTCTTTGATGGACTTGCTATAGATTATTGGGTAATTTATTACAAAATATACAGGAAAAGTCTTCCTTTTAGAGTGGTATCCTATGTTTTTCCTTATGTGTGTAATACAGTGAAGGGCAAAAAATAGCCTAAAGTCATAAAAAACTTTAGGCTATATCTTATTTTAACCGCTTCTGCGGCTTGGTTTATCTTCTCTCTGTGAATTATCAGAGTTTTGGTCTACAGCATTATTTCAATGCCTGTTCAATATCCGCAATAATATCACCGGCATTTTCGATACCTACAGATAGACGGATTAAATCAGGAGCAACCCCGGCTTCAATCAATTGTTCGTCGGTAAGTTGGCGGTGGGTATGGCTTGCCGGGTGCAATACACAAGTGCGTGCATCGGCAACGTGGGTAACGATACAAATCATCTTCAGGTTGTCCATGAAACGGATGGCGTCTTCGCGTGAACCTTTCAAGCCGAATGCGATTACGCCGCAAGTACCGTTAGGCATATATTTCTGAGCCAGTTCGTAATACTTATTGCTCTTTAAGCCCGGGAAGTTAACCCATGCCACCTGCTCGTTGGCTTCCAGCCATTCTGCCACCTGCTGTGCGTTTTTACAGTGCTGAGGCATACGCAGATGCAATGTTTCCAGTCCCAGATTCAACAAAAAGGAATTCATTGGCGATTGGATAGAGCCTAAGTCTCGCATTAATTGGGCGGTAGCTTTGGTCATATAGGCCATTTTACCGAATGCCTTTGTATAAGTCAAGCCATGATACGATTCATCCGGTTCGGTCAGCCCCGGGAATTTGTCTGCATGGGCATCCCAGTCGAAATTGCCACTGTCTACAATGGCACCACCCACAGCCGTAGCGTGTCCGTCCATATATTTGGTAGTGGAGTGGGTAACGATGTCGGCACCCCATTCGAACGGGCGGCAGTTGATAGGAGTGGCAAACGTGTTGTCCACAATTAAAGGAACACCGTGTTTGTGGGCGATGCGTGCGAACTTCTCGATATCCAGTACATTCATACTCGGATTAGACAGGGTTTCTCCGAACAATGCCTTGGTATTCGGACGGAAAGCTGCCGAGATTTCTTCTTCAGAAGCATCCGCATCGACGAAAGTAACTTCGATGCCCAGCTTTTTCAGCGTTACGCTAAACAGATTGAATGTTCCTCCGTAGATAGTGGATGAGCACACCATATGGTCGCCTGCCTCGCAGATATTGAATACGGCATAGAAGTTGGCAGCTTGTCCGGAAGCGGTAAGCATAGCACCTACGCCACCTTCGAGAGCCGCTATTTTGGAAGCAACGGCATCGTTGGTCGGATTCTGAAGACGGGTGTAGAAGTAACCGCTCTCTTCCAAATCGAACAAGCGTGCCATCTGTTCGCTGGTTTCATACTTGAAGGTTGTACTTTGATAGATAGGCAAAACGCGGGGTTCGCCTTTTTTCGGTTGCCAGCCCCCTTGTACGCAGAGGGTTTCCGGCTTTAATGAATTATTCATAAAGTAAATGCTTTTACTGTACTATTGTTATTGAACGGCAAAATTAGCGAATAGTTTGATAGTGTCACAATATTTTCTTTTGTAAAATGCGGAACCAGAGGAATGCCACAATCCCTTTTAGGATACTGGATATACTGATTGCCCACCAAACACCTGCAACCCCCAAACCTAAAGCCGTCAGCCCTATTGCCATCGGAATGCGCAGGCTATTGAATGTAATACTGATGATAGCAGGCGGGATGGTACGTCCTGTTCCGTAAAACAACCCTTGCATGGTTATCTCCAACATCATAAACATCATCGAATAACCGTCGATACGCAGGAATATGCCTCCGGCTTCGTAGGCCGCCTGTTCCGGTACAATAAGAGAAAAGACTTCGCTACCGAAGAAAACGAACAGCAGCGTACAGAGTATACCGAAAATAGAAGTCATTTTCAGCGTGGTATGATAGGCGCCCAAAACCCTTTCTTTCTGCTTTGCCGCGTAGTTTTGGGCTACAAAGGCACTCAGTGCGGTACTGAATCCCTGGGAGGTATTCCAGGCTATCGCTTCGATTTGCCCTCCGGCAGTCAACGTCATTAACCCGATATGACCGCCATAGGTGGATGCCGTACGAGCCATTAATACATTGATAATGGCAAACAGCGTATTCAGCATGGCTACCGGAAGCCCCAACCTGAAAATATGTTTGCTCAGCGTGCTTTTCAACGGGACAAAGAAACGGAAACCGCCGAACAGGGGATGCCGCTTTTTTAGCTGGTAAACAAACAGGGCGCATACAGTTCCTTCCGACAACCAGGTTGCCCATGCCGCCCCGTTGGTTCCCATATCCAGAACGAGGATGAAAAGCGGGTCGAGTATCATATTCATGGCAAGTCCGCATCCGTTGATATAGAACGGTATCTTACTCTGACCTGCCGCATTGTGGATACCGGTGAAAGCCGTTGTCAGGAAAACGAATGGAAAAGCAGTCGCAATAATCCGCAGGTAGTTGACTGCATTTTCGGCAATGGGCGCTTCCAGCTTATATATATCGATAATCGGATGGGCAAAAATAAACAGGACAAGTCCCCAGCATAGCGACAGGATAAGGGCGATGGTCAGGTTATGTGAGGCATAGTTGCGGGCATTCTCTTCATTCCGTGCCCCGATGCTCTGTCCGACGCTAACTTCCGAACCCACCTTGTTCAACAAAGCGATGGAGTTGGTCATCCAGGTCAGGATACCGACTGCACCGATAGCGGCGACTGCTTCACTGCCGAGGCGTCCGACCCATGCCATGTCCGTAATACTGTATGCCATCTGGATAAACGAAGTACCCATAATGGGTAAAGCCAGATTGAATAATTGCCTTTTAATCGGGCCTTCTGTCAGATTTTTAGCTCCTTGCATATTCTTTGTTTATTGTGCCAGCGAGAACCTCAGGCTGATTCCGTAATTGGAGTCGCTTGTTGGATAGGCGCCGCTGGTGACAAGCCATTTATTTATTTGTAAATCATAAAAAGCCCGTACGGTCAATGAACGGCTTAGTCCGTAATCCACAGACAGCCGGGCTGTTGTTATCGCACTGCCGCTGACGGCTTGTGATATATTCTGCTGTATCCTCCGTATCAGCGATTGTACCCGTTGGAAAGAAAAATCCATCCGTGCTGTCAGGTCGTTACTGAAATTGCGGGTGCTCTTTATTCTTAGGATCCTGTTAAATTCCGTCAGCTTATACCCTAAACCGATAGTTATCTTCCGGCTGAAAGATTCCACCAACAGGCAGGAGGTGATATTTAAGCTCAGATTACGTGTAGTCGTATAGTCCGAACGGAATGTAAGATGATTGAGTAAGGAAATATCGATACCCAATAACGGACTGAAACTTTCCGTAATGCTGACTGAAGGAATATCATAAGGGGAAGAAGGTACGGGTTTTCCATTCGAAAGGGATTGGATATATCCCAGTTCTTCTTCGTCGCTGCCCAACCAGTCGGGGAAAGACGAATAAGCGCCCACCGAATAGCTGCACCGGTATTGATGGCTCAGCGTGATGCTCCGGATATATTTCCGGACAGCCGGAATACGCGACAGGCCATTATATGTGATGCGCCAGTTCGGTAACATACGGAATACGGATGGAAAAGGGGAGGTCTTTATCTTATCCGGGTTTTGTCCTGTATAAGCCGCGAGAAATGCGGGTATCAGGACATCCGCCGAGTTTGGATTGACTCCGTTTGCGTGGTTGGCTCCCGGATGATACGGGCGTTTTCCCAATTGCTGTTCGTGGATAAAACCTTTATCCGGATAGAGTTGCCCGGTATATTTCTGTTCCAATCGCCGGGCTATTGTTTCCCTGTTTTCCAGAAAGCGGTTGAATACGGAAGAGGTATAGTTATTATCCACACATCCGCTTTTCCTTAATGCGCTGCCGAGGGCGACAGTTGTTATCGAGAAATTTCCTCCCGGTTGTTCGGGCATATCCTTATACATATAATAGATGTCGCAATTCCGGGTATCATTCCGGAGTGCTTGTAATTCTATTTTCAGACCGGAGACGGGTTCGAGTCCGGTACGTATTTCCAGAAGGCTTACCTTGTTTAACAGGGCAGGTGTCTGGTTGCTTTGCGTTTGGTCTATCAACCATCCTTTATCAAGGGATTGCCCGATATATTTTCTGTTTACGGAACCAAAGGCGAAACCGATTCCCGGAGCCAGCCCGTTGGTAGTTCGTCCCTGTCCGAAAATATCTCCTATTTCAGGTCGGAACCCGGTCAGCATCATTCCTGCCGTATGGGTGTACCGGACATGCAGGCGGCGGAGCATTGCCAGAAAGCGACGGATACCCTGTACTTTTTTAGGATATAACATGGCAAAATTCAAACTACTGTTTAGTTGGAATTGCCGTTGGTTTTTGACTGTATTTCCTAATTCGATGTCTTGTCTGGTATCTGCTCCACGATACCAGTTATAGGTAGCCTGATAGTTGACGGAAGTTTGTATCCAGCGGGTAGCAGCAGAATACCGGAAGGGCAACTGCCAAGTAACGGACATCTGCTGGTCGTATTGTATGGGAGTACCCAGGTCTGCTATGCTTCTCAATACAGAGTCTTTCCAAAGCTGGTACTGGTCCGGATTCAGTTGTTTGTTTACCTGCATATGTGGTTCCTCTATGCGTGCATTGGTTCCCGAGCTGAAACTGAAATTCAGGTCTTTGAATAGTTGCCAGTTCAACCTGAATGCTCTGTCCCAATAGAAATTCTGGCTGAATGTAACCGGGATATCGTTTTTTGTTCCCGATGTTAATCCTTCCAAATCACGTAATTGTTGTTCATTGTAATTACGCGTCAGTTCCGTCCTGAAATAAATGGACGGAAGCGGATTGACAGACAAGAGCTTGATCGGTTTCATAGCGGGCACAAAGTTATAATTAAAATTGAGATGGTAATCTTTCGTATTCTCATATTCGGTTTGCGGGTTCTTTCTCCGGGATACGTTATAGGTGTATCCTATGGAGAAGTTGGCGGGGTCGTAAGGTTTGGGAATTTTGCTCTTTATACCAATCCGGATATTGTTGAGTGAAATGCTTTTGCTAACGAACCGGTCCTGTACGTAGTTGTATATGGAATCTTTCGAACTTTCGGCAACCGTTTTTCCGAGTATGTTCTTTAAGGGTATATCCGGATCGAACGGGTTATATTCCGGAGTGTATGTTTCATTGGAACAGGAATAATAAAGTGGGATGCTGGCTTTTACTTTGTCGGGAAAGAATTTGCCAAGCTGTATGGAGGTGGCTATGTGGTACTGCTTGAAGTCTTCCATCCGGCGTTCGTATACAGACTGGTCTAATGCTCCGAAACCAGCTGTTTCTATTTGTCCCCTAATATTAAAAGTAGCAAGGTCGGAAAGGACGATATGGAGTTGGGTATTTGCCGCCCATCCGTTTTTATCATCCAAGCCGGTAAGCCTTAATTCATCGAACCATACTTCAATATCCTTTTTGTCGGAAGAGCGGTTCCGGATTCCCAGCATAATGGTTCGTATATCCGATAGGGAGGGGTTGCCGGATACGCTGATTTTGTTTCGGGTATTACCGGGGTCTTGCTCGGAATAACGGTTAAGGGTTGCATTGCTTCGGTTGGTTTTCTGTGTGATAAAAGAGTTGAGTGGGATGTCCAGCCTGTTGTTTGCCTGCCATACGGCTTCCCGGTCTGTTCGGGTTAAGGTGTATTGTCCGTGAGGGGTCAGGGTTAAAGGCACTTCATATTCGTAATAGTTGTTTTTGTAGTCGGAGCCGATACGAATGAAGTAGGTAAGTTCATTGTCATTCAGGTTGGTGATGTCGTCGGGTAGGTTTTCTGCATGGACAAATAACTGTAGCCGTTCATATCTGCGTAAATCATAAGATACATTTTTATAGACTGCGCAGGCATCTGCCGGATAGAGATTGGTAACTTTCAGGGAAAGGGATTGTTCGTTTTCTTGCCTTAATTGAGGTTGTGCCGTATCTATTATACGGTCTACATCGGGTGGTAATACATAATTTACGGGTTTCCTATCGCTGTTTTCTTCATAACTGACGGTGGAGACTTCTACTGTTGCTTTTGGGGACGAAGCAGCCGGAGTATCAGACAGATTCTGTTCATAAACACGCCATTCGCCTCTTACCAGTTGAAGGCTTGCAAGCCGGAGGATGGTTGTTTCGCTAAAATCTGTCATGTAAAGCCGCATGAAACGGATGCTTTTGAAATCTTGGATATTCCCGATGTTTTGGCTGTATTGTTTGACCGGTATTTTAAATTGGAACCATCGCACTTCTTCCTCTGTATTGTTTGGAAGCTTGACGGATGATACCCGTTTGTCGGAAATAAAGTTTGTACCGATAACCGTATCTGCCGGGCGAATGGATATTTTATATTCAAAATAGTTCTCGTGTTCGTTCAGTGTATAATCCTGATTGATGTCTTCTATATCCGGAATGGATTTGGCTGAGGTGTTATAGCTTTCGTTGCTGCTACCGGATTCCCGGGAATTACCTTCCGTACCGTTGTATCGTTTATAGCGGGTCAGGATGTTCGCCTTTTCCCTGTCGTAATCGGAACCTCTGAAATAATGGTATTTATCTCCTGCCGGGTCATGGAATGGGGAAAGACGGAAAGGGTCGTTTTCCATTTGTTGTAATGTTTCTGCGCTTAGTTTTGCTCTGAGTTTGCGTAGATATTCGGCGTAGGTTTCGAATGTGGCTTCCGCTTCGGATGATAATCCGTTTAATCCGGCATCTTGCAGGTTTCTTGCTTCTGAGGTATTGTCGAAGGCATATAGGGTTGCCGGGAGTTTAGGGACTTTTCCCCATACAGTGGTTTCTGTCAGTTCAGTATCTTCATTGACAGGCAAGCCGTTTTCAAAGAATTTCTTCCCGTCTTTCAGTATGTCTTCCGATATTTCTCCCAGATTAAGGTATAGGTCGCCTCCTCTGGCCTTTGCATTATACATAAAGGGGTCCATTAGCCAGAACTCGATGTATTCGATATTGGCGACCTCGAAATCACATGGTTCTATTTTACGCATAATCCCTCCGAAGCGTTTTTCGGGAGAGAGAAGTGTTCCGTCCGTATTTATGTTATCGGCATCCAGATTATAGGGACCCCGTTCTGCCGGATAATAAGCTAGGTTGAGTATTTTCAACGTGTTGTTTTCATTATTGGAAAGTTGCCGCTGTGGAAAGAGTTCGTTTACTTGTACGGCACGGATGTAGTGGTTGGATAATTGCTCTTTATCGATATGCTTCGGTCGGAGGGAGGAATGTTCGCGGGTGAATAGTTCGTCGATGAAATACCATGCCAGCAAAGCCCTGTTTTTCCCATAATTAATATCATTGACCGAGGTGGCTTCAGGGAAGAGCGGTTGGCGCGTATCCTGATAAGGTACGCTGGATAGTTGCCAGAAATAAGGATCTTTCAGGTCTATATAGCTGCGGGTCGCTTCAAAATCGTCCAGATAGGAGTAATCGCCGGTTTCCTTGTTTTGATAATGCCCGGCTATCAGATGGGCAAATTCGGCATTAAAGGAAATGCGGCTGGGTTTGGTTAAATGTAAAAGAGGTATTTTATTGGCTAACCGGGTCAGCCAGCGGTTTTCTCCTTTATAAGCGAGGTTGAATCCCCATAAGGTATTGTTTACACCTTCATTTCCAATGGATGTCTTGATTGTGGAGGGCCTTTCTGATAGATGCATAAGCGTGGCACCTAATGTCAGATGCCTGTTCAGCCGGTATGTGAGGTCAAGACCTATCATTGTTTTTCGCTCCGAATATCCGTCAGCCTGGTTATCGAGTGATATACTGACCGGTGTTCCTGATGCTTTGATTTCTTCATTCAGGATGGTAACGGTTCCTGTGGTATAATCGATAATGTAGTCCGTGTTTTCGGATAAGGTCCTTCCGTTTGCTGTGATATGGACGGAACCGGGAGGGATATTGTTTGTTCCCAAAGATATCTGGTTTTCGCTGGCAGCTTTGTAAGTCCCGCGTAGAATGAATTTGTTCTTTTCGGCAATTTGCCTTGCCACAGTAAGTGTGGAATCGTATAGTTCCTGATAAATATATTTACCGGATAGGGTATGGTTTCCTATTTGTTTTTGCAGATAGCTTCCGAATGGTTCTACAGAAGGAAAGATGATTTTCCCGTTTTCGGAAAGAATTGTATACCCTTCCATGAAATCGAAGAAGCCATCCGGCCGGCGTTCATTATTTTTATCCAGATTGTCGAGGTTCATTACACGAAGTAATATTTCATTTGCCCTGTTCCCTTCCGGCAAACTATTTCTGTAGGTTCCGGTCGTATCGCTTCTGTAGAGTATTTGCAGGTTGAATTTATCCTTTTGGATGGAATGGGCTTCTAAGGAATAAATATTCTTCATCATCAGGTTCCAATAGGGCATTTGTGGGGATAGAGAAGTTCCTTTCAACAATTTTACATACAAACAGGCCGTTGAGGATTGGGTGTGGTCTGTGGCAAATTCTCCCACCTGGTGTACTTGTCCTTCGGAATCGGTATAACTATAGGCTACTCCCAGACTTTCGCCTGCTTGCAACCGGGTTTGCAGGGAGATATATCCTAATTGCGAATTAAGTATATATTCTGAAGATGAGAGCATCCGGGCATTGTCTACTTTTTCATAGTCTGTACCGTTAGTGAGGAAACCGTCGAATAACTGATTGACGAGTTCGATATTACGGGCATCCGGATATTGGCTGGTTAAGGTGGTATATAATGTATTTGCTTGGTTATAAGGTTTGTCCCGGTTGCCGGTAGGGGCGATTTGTTTGTTGTGGATATGTTTGTGTTCGGCAAGGTCGGAGAAAGCAATAAGGTTACGAACCTGCTCGTAGCTCCCTTGTTTGTTGGTAATCCATACTTCTATTTTATTGATTTTGAAGCCGGAAGTAATTGCTGGCAGGTTCTTAATGGAAGTTTCGTAGGTGTCACGGAAATAATAGGAAAGGAAGAAATGCCGGTTCTCATCATATTGGTCTGCTGCCAGTTCAAAAGTTTGGGTCTGTATATTGCCTTTTGAGTTGATGGTTTTGAGTTTGGACTTTTGTTGGGCGAACAATGTGTTTAATCGTAGCTTTCCGAACTGTAAATCAGCTTTCAATCCGAATAGGGCCGCTCCGCCTTTACTCAGTGAGTTTCCGGTAGCCATGCTGACATTTCCTGCTTCTATGGATTTGATAATCTCATCTTCTTCTCCCGTATAGGCCAGTTTGATTTTTTTAGCGTCGAAATCGAAAGTGGCATCCGTGTCGTAATTCATTTTAAAAGCCACTTTACTGCCGGCAAAGGCTTGGACATCCAGTCGGATATCTTTATCGAAGTTGAAAAAGGAACGGTTTCGTGCTTTTTCGGGTAGGGAAGGGTTCTGTATCCGGCTTTGCTTTAGTCCGAGAGAAATCTCGGCTGAACCTTGAGCTTTGATACGGACGCCTCCCGGACCGAATATGCGTTCGGCAAGATTTGCATGTGTTGGCAGGTTGCCGGGGAAAAGAGGAGGGAGTGCCGCATTCATAAACTCTTCTTGATTTCTCAGGTGGAAATAAGGATGGATGAATTGCAGCAGGTTGCCGTTTATCTTTTGAGAGGCTTTTTGAATAACGGGGTTCGTAAGGAATTTGTAGTAAGAGATTGTATCGTTTGTTGTAGAAATGGTATGTAACAAGCCGGATGATATAGACGGATAGGATTGCCCGTTTATGTTTTGCGCATGTATATGGATGCAAAATGCACCGGCCAGGATGCCAAGCAGGCATCGTAATCTATATTTTTTCATATGTCAGGAGTTGGTATAAGTAGAGATAACGAAGCAATACGAAATGATTCCATATCAGGCTCTGGTTATAACTATTGTATAGGCAGTGCCTGATATGGAATGTTTTTCCTTAGAGCATACGGAGCGCGGTCTTTACCACTTGCTCGACGGCAAGTGCAGGCGAACCTTTCAATATCGTGGATACGGCTTTTTGTGAAGCTGCTTTCTGGAAACCTAACATAACCAATGCCGCCACCGCTTCTTCTGCCACCGCACCATTTCCGGCAAGGCGTTCACCGGATGTTCCGGTAAGGCCTTCTATCGGTTTAACCTTGTTTTTCAGGTCAACCAATATACGCTGGGCTGTCTTCAAACCGATACCTTTGACGGCTGTCAAAGCTGTTTCGTTTTTCTCTGCTATCACCCGTACCAGTTCGGATGGGGAGAAAGAGGATAGTATCATCCGGGCTGTATTTGGGCCGACTCCCGATACGGAAATAAGTTGCAGGAAGATTTCCCGTTCGGCTTTATCAGCAAAGCCGAACAGCAGATGGGCGTCTTCACGTATTATTTCATATACGTAGACTTTTCCGGTTGGCTTACCATTGTAAAAACTGTATGTATTCAGGGATATGTTCAATTCATAGCCTATCCCTGCACATTCCAGAACCATCCGGGCAGGGGTAAGTTCTATGATTTCACCTTTGATATATTCAATCATTTTGGATTGGATTTAATATGTGCTACTTTATCTATAACGCAAAATTACAAAAAAGAGTATAACTGAGGAAATATTTGTTTGAGCTTCACCCGTCAACTGCCTGCTGTTTAAAAATGTGTGTCTGTAAGGTCTTGTTTTTATTGGCATGTAGATTTTAAGAATAAAATGCTTGGGTAAATAGCTTCGTTTTTGGCAAAAAGGATTATATTTGAGACTTGAAATAATCTTAGTGTAAGTGTATTGTATGTTTCTGATTAACATGATGAAAGGAGCATAATATCTAATTAATTTACTTAATCGATAAAACCATGAAACAAGTTAAAGGAATTTTAATCCTCTTATTGTGCCTGTTTGTTGCCGTACCGGCAGATGCAAAGAAAAAGACCCGTGTAATTGCCCATCGCGGCTATTGGAAAACAGAAGGCTCTGCACAGAATTCACTTCGTTCGTTTGAAAAGGCCGGTGAAATAAAAGCATACGGCTCAGAGTTTGACGTTCATCTGACCTCCGACAATGTACCGGTGGTTTTCCATGACAATAAAATAGAAGGAATCGATATCCAGCAAACTCCTTATGCAGACCTGAAAGATAAGAAATTGCCGAATGGAGAAACCCTCCCTACGCTTCAACAGTATCTGGAAAATGCCCGAAAGGTAAAGAATATAAAGCTTATTTTTGAATTGAAATCTCATGCGACTCCTGAGCGGGACCGTGAGGCGGCAGCTATTGTTGTAGATATGATTAATAAAATGAAGCTGCAAGGGCGTACCGAATACATCGCATTTAGCCTGGAAGCTGCAAAGGAGCTGCACCGTCTGGCTCCGAAAGCGGATGTTTACTATTTGAACGGAAACCTTTCACCCAAAGAATTGAAAGAACTGGGCTTTGCCGGATTGGACTATAACTATAATGTAATGAAAAAACATCCGGAATGGTTTCAGGAAGCTAAAGACCTGAAATTGAAAGTAAATGTCTGGACCATAGATAAACCCGAACAAATGAAGGAAATGATAGAAATGGGGGCGGACTTTATTACCACCGATTTACCGGAGGAGGCATTGGAAATAGTGCAACAATATCGCTGACAGCCTTAATACGATTTCTTACCAATGTAAAACTATAAATTAAAAAATTGACCAATGAAAAGATTTCAGATTGTAAATCTGGCAGTATTATTTGCCAGTGTAATGGTATTGTGTTCTTGTGGGAAGGATAATGATTCCCCGGTAGTAACGAAACCCCGTGTAATAGCGCATCGAGGCTATTGGAATACGGATGGCTCTGCTCAAAACTCCCTTCGCTCATTGGAAAAAGCGGCAGAGATTAAAGCGTATGGTTCTGAGTTTGATGTTCATCTTACTTCGGATAATGTGGCTGTTGTTTTCCATGATAATAAAATTGACGGTCTTGAAATTCAGAAAACTCCCTATGCACAGTTGAAAGATAAGAAATTGTCGAATGGAGAAACATTGCCTACTCTTCAGCAATATCTGGAAAAAGCACAACAACTGAAGGATATAAAGTTAATATTCGAATTAAAATCACATTATAATGCGCAACGTGATATTGAAGCGGCGCAAGCTTCGGTAGCCATGGTTAAAAAGATGAACTTGCAGGATCGTACGGAATATATTTCATTCAGCCTGACTGCTGTTAAGGAATTGCATCGTCTGGCTCCTGATGCGCCTGTTTATTATTTAAATGGGGATATATCTCCAAAAGGACTGAATGCTTATGGTTTGTCTGGTCTGGACTATAATTATGGTGTGATGCAGAAACATCCGGAATGGTTCCAGGAAGCAAAAGATTTAGGCTTAAAAGTAAATGTCTGGACAGTGAATGATGTCACTTTAATGACAGATATGATTAAAATGGGTGCTGATTTCCTTACCACAGACAAACCCGTGGAAGCTCTTCATGTGGCAGACAGTGTGGTGGTAACACAAAATGTTTTACATTTGCAGTATTGAATGTAAATGTAACATGAAGAAGTATTGTTTTTTATTCCTTTTCGTCCTGATTATACAACTTGCTGGTGCTGTGGAAGCGCCTAAAAAAGAAATTCGTGGAGTTTGGCTTACCACTGTTTACGGGCTGGACTGGCCTAAAAGGCCGGCAACAAACGAAGCAACCCGGAAAGCTCAGCAACAAGAATTGTGTGATATACTGGATCGTTTACAGGATGCAAATTTCAATACGATATTCTTGCAGGTCCGGTTGCGGGGAGATGTGATATACCGCTCTGCAATCGAACCTGCAAGCAAAACCTTTTCCGGAAAATACGGGGTAACACCCGGTTACGACCCTTTGGCTTTTGCTATTAACGAATGTCATAAAAGAGGAATGGAATGCCATGCCTGGTTTGTCACGTTTCCGCTTGGAACGGATAAAAATATAAAGGAGCAAGGTAAACTTTCGGTCGTTAAACGTCATCCTAAACTTTGTAAACGCCATAATGGCGAATGGTATCTGGACCCGGGAGTCCCCGGAACTTCGGATTATATACTTTCCCTCGTAAAAGAAATAGTAAACGGGTATGATATTGATGGCATTCATTTTGATTATATCCGTTATCCGGAAGAAGCTAAAAAATTTCCGGATAAGGCGTTATATAATAAATATGGAAATAAAAGACCGTTAGCCGAATGGCGGCGGGATAATATAAACAAGATGGTTGTCCGGATTTACGATTGGGTGAAATCCGTAAAGCCCTATGTGCAGGTAAGTAGTTCGCCGCTTGGGAAATATAATCGTATCGAACGGGTTCCTAATGCAGGCTGGACGGCTTATGAGAGTGTTTTCCAGGATCCGAAGAAATGGATGGAGCAGGGAAAACAGGATATGATAGTTCCTATGATGTATTATCTGCATGATAACTTTTTCCCTTTTGTTGATAATTGGGTTTCCAACTGTAACGGCAGGTTGGTTGTTCCCGGATTGGGAGCTTACCGTATGAAGAAAGAGGAAGCGGACTGGACGATAAATGACATTACGGATCAGATTGATTATAGCCGTTATTTCGGGGGAGCGGGCTGTGCATTCTTCCGTTGTGCCAATGTGTTGGATAATGAAAAAGGGCTGTATAGCGAACTCCGGGATAAGTATTATAAATATCCGGCACAACTTCCGCCACTCACCTGGCTGAACGATTCGATTCCGGCTTCTCCTGAAGAAATCCGGGTGGAAAAGGAAGGAAATGAATTGAAACTGTCCTGGAACAAGTCTGGTGCAGATACCCAGACTTATACCATATACGCTGCTGCGGCAGATACATTGAACACGGCTCTTGCCCGGAATATATTAATGACAGGTATTCGTGATACGGTTGTTTACTTACCGGTAGATACGACTAAAGAGCGCGGATATACATTTTCCGTATCGGCATCGACCCGCTATCATATAGAGGGAACTCCTTCACGGGAAACGTATTACTACCTTTCCAAATTTCCTAAATAATACTAACCGTTAGGAAAAACTAACATAAATATTTTATCTTTGCCGCCATGAAGAATGCCCTGACATACTTGTTTGTGGTTTTTCTGGCAGCACTTGTTTTCTATGGTGGTGCCGGAGTGAATCTTGTAACCTACTGCTGTACGGATTGCAGTTCGGAAGGGGTTACGGCTTTGCTCGAATGTAAATGTTGTGATATACACGACCACCATCACTGTACACCGGAGAAAGGAGAGATGTCTCCCTGCTGCCATTCCGGGGATGGGGATTGTTGCAGTATGGAACGTATCAGCTTCGATTGGAGTTCTTTTCATTCTTCTGATATAAACCTCCAACCTGTGGTTACGGATTTATTGTATTCGGATTCTTTTCTTTCCGTTTTACCTTTGGTTTCTGAATTGAAAGAATCGTTCTATGCTGATAGAGCCGGTCCCTCGTGGGTTTGTCCCCGTATTTATTTATCCCTCCTGACTACTCTTTTGATTTAATTATCAGACTTGTATAACGTATGTTTCTGCTGTGTGTTGCACGGCAGGAAAGGCTGTTCGTATATATCTGATATTTAAATTAAATTATATTTATGTTGAAACAATTCTACATTATTATATTATTGTTTTTCGTCTTGCCGGTTTCGGCGGATAAGTGGGTGAAAGGGCATGTGTTGGATGAACATAGCGAGCCTGTTATCGGTGCTAATATTTATTGGGAAGGAACACAGCAAGGAACAACATCCGATGCCAATGGTTTCTTTGAGTTGACGCAGAAAAATGGGAATAAGAATTTGGTTGTAAGCTATATTGGCTATACTACATCTGTTATTCCTGTTACCGATACAAGTAAACCGTTAAAAGTAATTCTTGTAGGCGAGGTCGCTTTACAGGAAGTGGTGGTTAGCGAGCGCAAGATGGGAACGATTGCTTCCCGGACCAGTGTGTTGCAGACACAGAAAATAACCTATGACGAGATATGCCGTGCGGCTTGCTGTAATCTGGCTGAAAGCTTTGAGACAAATCCTTCAGTGGATGTCTCTTATTCGGATGCGGCAACCGGAGCCCGGCAGATTAAGTTGCTGGGGCTTGCCGGTACATATGTCCAGATGTTGACGGAGAACTATCCGAACTTCCGTGGTGCTGCTTCTCTTTACGGGTTGGATTATGTACCCGGAGCCTGGATGGAGAGTATACAGGTTTCAAAAGGAACATCTTCAGTGAAAAACGGGTATGAAGCATTGGCCGGACAGATTAACGTGGAGTTTAAGAAACCGCCTACGGCTGATATTTTCTCTGTGAATTTATTCGGCAGTGATGCCGGGCGTTATGAAGGGAATGCGGATGCTTCCTGGCATATCAATGACAAAGTTTCAACCGGTTTGCTGGTTCATTATTCCAATGATAAGATGCAACATGATGGAAATGACGACGGTTTCTTGGATAATCCTTTGAAGGAACAGGTGAATGTGATGAACCGCTGGTATCATAAACTGGATAAATATGTAGCACAGTATGGTGCCCGTTATCTGCATGAGAGCCGTACCGGTGGGCAGGATACCAAACATCATAATTTTGTAGACCCGTACCGGGTACATCTGAATACAAACCGTGCGGAACTGTTTACCAAACAGGCGTATATCATCGATGAGGAAAAAGTGGAAAGTGTAGCTATGATTCTTTCCGGTTCATACCATGAACAGAAATCCATGTACGACCGGACTCCTTATAATGTATATCAGAAGAATGTATATGCCAGCCTGTTGTATGAGAAAGAGTTTTCTCCGGCCCATGCCTTAAGTACGGGGCTGAGTATGAATTATGATGGTTTTGATGAAAACCTGCGGCAGGATGGTGTAGAGAACCTGTACGACCGTACCGAAATAGTTCCGGGAGCCTATGTACAGTATACCTATAATTGGAGTGATAAATTAACGGTACTTGCCGGCATACGTGCCGACTACAGTTCCTTGTATGATTTCTTTGTAACACCCCGCCTGCATGTAAAATACAATCCGTTTGACTGGTTCCATATCCGTGCTTCGGCAGGAAAAGGTTTCCGTACGGCAAATGTATTGGCGGAAAATAATTTCCTGCTGGCAAGTAGCCGGAAAATGCGTATAGCAGATAATCTGGACCAGGAAGAAGCTTGGAATACCGGTTTGAATCTATCTTTTTATATCCCATTGTTCGGAAAGGAACTGACTGTAAACGGTGAGTGGTATTATACCAATTTCCTGAAACAAGTGGTGGTAGATATGGATAGCGACCCGCATGCCGTAAGCTTTTATAATCTGGACGGTAAATCATATTCGAATAGTTTCCAGATAGAAGCTACCTATCCTTTCTTCCGTGGCTTTACACTCACTGCTGCTTACCGTTATACGGATGCAAAAACGGATTATAAAGATGCAAACGGAGTCGTTTCACGTCTGAAAAAGCCGCTTGTCAGCGATTATAAAGGGCTTGTTACGGCTTCGTATCAGACCCCGTTGAAGAAATGGCAGTTCGATTTGACCGGGCAGTTTAACGGAGGCGGGCGAATGCCTGTTCCGGATAAGACCAATCCGTTATGGGATACGGACTTTAAGGCATATACGGTTGTAAATGCACAGATTACGAAATATTTCCGTCGCTGGTCTATCTATGTAGGGGCTGAAAACCTGTTTGATTTCAAACAATCGCATCCCATTATCGACTCGGAAAATCCCAGGGGAGATAACTTCGACGGTTCCATGGTATGGGGACCGGTACATGGCCGTAAGATTTATGCCGGACTCCGGTTTAATATCAGCCGGGATTAAAAAAAAGAATTATTCATTTATTTAATACTTTATGTATATGAAACAATTAGTAGTAGCTTTGATTTGTGCCGTATTTACTTTTTCCACGGCCTATGCACAAGATGCAAAAAAGAAGAAAGAGACCGTGAAATTCTTTGTTGAAGGAATGGATTGCGCTCATTGTATTAAAAAAATAGAAAATAACATTGCATTTGAGAAAGGGGTTACCGACTTGAAATGTGATTTGACTACCCGTACGGCTGTTGTTACTTATCGTACAGATAAAACGACTGAAGTTAAATTGGCAGAAGCATTTAAAAAGATAGGACTGGATGCTGTCGTAGTAAAAGAAGAAAAGGCTCAACCTGCCGATTCGTCAAAAAAAAATAATTCTAAGCACGGGCATTAACATGATTATATGACAGAAGATTTTATCTTTGCAGACGATTCCGGTTGAAACTGTGTTCGTCCGACAAAAATAAGAACATTGTTATAGAAACACGGAGTTTTCATTTATTAAGAAAGTGGACTCCGTGTTTTTGTGTTTTTAAAATATTTTTTCGTTAGACATGCAGCATTTCCCGAATAAATAGCATCTATTAATTGTACAGCCTCGCAAGAGGCTGTGAAGGCACACACTGAATGACGGAGAAACAACTGATAGAAAGTTGTAAAAAGGGGGAGCGTTTAGCTCAGAAAGAATTGTACGATACGTATTCCCGTAAGATGATGGGAGTTTGCCTGCGTTATGTGAATGACAGGGAGACTGCCCGGGATTTATTACAGGATGGTTTCGTCAAGGTCTTTACCAGTATGGATAGCTATACTGGCCTCGGTTCGTTTGAAGGTTGGCTTCGGAAGATCTTTGTAAATTGTGCGTTGGAATATTTACGTAAGTCGGATGTTTTGCGTGAGGCTGCCGATTTGGATAATTCGGCAGAACTTGTCAATCCGGACAGCTCGGTCATATCCGAAATGTCGGCGGCAGAACTGATGAAGCTGGTTCAGCAATTACCGGCAGGCTTCCGTGCTGTATTCAACTTGTTTGCCATTGAAGGTTATTCACACAAAGAAATCGGTGAGATGCTGGATATAACGGAAAGTACTTCAAGGTCACAGTTTACACGGGCAAAACAGTTATTACAACGCCAAATTAACACAATGTATTGAGAACAGGATGGAAGAGAAGGAAAGAGATGCATTAGATGATTTGTTCCGTTCGAAATTACAAGATTTTGAAGTGGATACAATGCCAGATGATTGGGATGCCATTGCCAGTCGTTTGCCAGGGACAGTGTCTGTACCTCTCCGACGTAAACTATACTATTGGAGTGCTGCTGCTGTTATTTCATTATTAATGATAACCGGTGGTGTCTATATATTCAATAAAGATAACCGGCAGCAACCTATAGTAGCAGCTATACAGGAGCAAACAGATATGATAGAATCTCAGTTGGTTGAACAAACAGCAGATCAAGTGACTGTTGCGGAAGCCCCGGCTGAAAAGAAAGAAACTCCGGCAAAAGTAATTGCCCGGGTACAGTCTAAACCGGTAGCTGCTAAAGTTGCAGCCAGGTCTTTACGAATTGGGAACAATGTAGAAGAGCCGGCTACGGTTTCAGATACGGTTCAGGTTGCAGCAACAATCGAGATGGCAGCACAAGTTGTTGCAAAAGAGGAAACAATCAGAGAAGATACCGTTGAACAACAGCAGTCGGAAGAAGTGCAGGCTGTAGCAGCCAATACATTGGTTGCCGATGCTTCTCCGGTCGCAAAAAAGAAACAACGCAGATGGTATTTCGGAATGGGAGGCGGTAGTGTTACTGCCGGAACTTCAAGCTCACTGAATATGTATGCCTTGAAAAATACATTACTTCCAGATCCGGAATTGATGTCGCTTAATTCTCCTTATTTTGACAGGGATGCAGCGAAAACGAATATTCATCATAATACTCCGATTACAGTCGGGGTCGGGGTAAGTTACCTGTTGAGCAATCGCTTTTCTTTGCAATCCGGATTGAATTATACGTTTTTGTCCTCTACCTGGGAAACAAACGGATATCCTTTCTGCCGGGAGACAAAACAGAAATTACATTTTATCGGCATACCTTTATCTCTTTCTTATAGGATAGCAGAATGGAAAGGTATCCAGTTCTATGCAGCGGCAGGAGGAATGGTTGAAATGAATGTTGCCGGTAAGTTAAAAACAAAGATGTTTGTCTCGGAAGGGGAAGGTTCCGTATCGACGGAAACGGAACACGTACGGATGAAACCGTTACTTTGGTCTGTGAATGCACGTATAGGTGCCAGCTATCCTTTATGGCGTTTCCTTAGCATTTATGCGGAAGCAGGGGCCGGATATTATTTTAAGAATGGAAGCGATATAGAAACGATTCGTTCGGAAAAACCATTCAATGTAAATTTACAAGCAGGTTTTCGTTTTGGATTTTAGTATTATAAATATAGATAAATAGCGAATATAAAATTTAAAAGTAGAGAAAATGAAGAGACTTAAAGTTGTAAGTTTGGCAGCTGCTGCTGCCGGCGTGATGTTGTTAACTTCCTGTATGAAAGGAAATAGCTCGTATTCTACGGCAGATTATGCCCTAGTGGAAAGTTCCAGTAAACTTTCTTATCAGAAATTAGTTTACCCGTCTTCAGATTATCCCTTATACATTTCAAGCATTGCAAACAGTTTGGAATTGCAGGATGGAGATTGTTTGGCTTTATATTATACAGTAGATAACGATGCAGCGGAAAATGCAGACTTTGCTTCAAAAGGTTATAAAACTGCAACCTTAGCGGCAAATCCCAGTACCATTAAATGGTCATCAATGGAATTCCGTACACCGGATACTGCTACTGTGCGTACAAATGAAGTATTGTTTACCAATACTAAAATTGCATCTTTCGTTTCCGGTGCTTCCCAGAAAAGAATGTTTATTGAAGCAGCTTTGCCAAAGATGATGACAAAACAGGAAAATACTTATACTTTGTTGTGTGATTTCAGCCAACAGCCTGAAACAGTAAATGGCGAAAATGTTTATACGATCTTTTTCCGTGGAACAAAGACAAGAGATGGCGAAACTCCTACAATTGAAGGGGCTTCAATTGCTCATGCTTTTGAAGCAAAAGCATTTTATGAGTATGCAAAAGGTAAAGCGACAAGCCAGTCTGGCAGTGACAAGAAAATTAGTTTCAGACTTAAGTTCCCGAAAGAATTTAATGCCGATTCAACAAAGATAAAAACTTGGGGTACATCAGATGTTGTCACATTTGTTATTCCGGCAGAATCATAAACCTTCGTTATAGAATGGAAATAAAAAAGACGGTCTTCGGTTTGAGGGCCGTCTTTTTTTGTCAAAGTATCAAAATGACAAAACGTCCCCTGAATACGCGGATTCTATGGACATATACACGGGAGGCTTTGTAAATATGGCACTCTCGTGGAGTTTAGCTTTATCAGTTTGTTAATGTATATTACAAAACACTTACTAATTAACATAGTGAGGATATTATTTTTTAGGCACGGATTACGCAGATTACACGGTTTAATAAAATATATGACTTATATTAATCCGTGTTTTCTGTGAATCCGTGCCTAAACATATTGTTAGGTTTAGTGGTATATAATAATCTATTTGATATCTGCGACAAGTTTGGTTTTCCAACCATTCCAGAGCCGCGTCTCTGCCCAATAAGGTCTAAAAACAAAGCATATATGGTTTGAAATCGAAACATATATGTTTTAAAGTCAAAATATAGGTGTTTTGCCGCGCAGATTATTGTTTTTTTATGCGCAGATAGTTGG